>Ga0105239_10000161_pt1 | contig 97242 bp, 82 predicted proteins | sample KBSC44metaG_FD_92761 | JGI IMG/M metagenome (GOLD analysis project Ga0105239, IMG submission 92761) | Corn rhizosphere microbial communities from Kellogg Biological Station, Michigan, USA - KBS C4-4 metaG | ecosystem: Host-associated > Plants > Roots > Rhizosphere > Soil | place: Michigan, USA... | reverse complement strand
TGCAGAAACAACCGTTTGCAGGGGATAAGATTTAGTTTAGTTTTGGAAAAATTTACACATGAAGCGTCTTAATCCTAAATACATACGCATAGCCGCATTTATACTGATACCCTTACTGCTTATCCTTTTAATAGGTGGCTACATTGCCTATTCAAAACGCGAGGCTTTGCTTCAAAAAGCCATCAGCAAAGCTAAAGCAAAAGCCAGGAGGGATTATAATTTAGATGTAAAAATAGGCTCGGCCCACTTTACAGGCTCCAGCACAGTAGCATTTTCAGACATCTCGATAGTGCCCGAGCAGCGCGATAGTTTACTGAATATCAAGAGCCTGGTTGTAAGTGTTAAGCTGCTGCCGCTTATTGTCGGCGATATCAAACTGGCCGATGTTTCCCTGCAGGACGGCTTTATTAACCTCACCAGCGTAAAAGGGGTTAAAAACTTCGACTTCCTGTTCAAAAAGAAAAAAGATACTACCGCAACGCATGATAAGGTTGACCTGGCCGACCTGGCCGATCACCTGGTGAACGAAGTGCTTTACAAGATACCGGATAACCTGCACCTGAATAATTTTTCAATCAGTTTTAGAGACGACAGCACGCGCCTAAAACTGCTGGCTAAAACCGCACTGATCAAAGACGGAAACCTTACCTCAACCATTGATGTGGATAACGGCACAGCCACCTGGCATATAGCCGGTAAAATGCACCCCTCTGATAAAGACATCGATGTAAAACTGTATGCCGATGGTAAAAAAGTGGAGTTGCCCATCATACAAAAAAAATTCAGGCTGGTGTTGAATTTCGATACCATCAGCACCAAGCTTACCAAGGTGGAGCATAGCGGCGGCGAAACAAAAATTTATGGTTCATGGGCTGTACATAACCTGCTCATCAATCACCCGGGCATATCATCAGATAATATTGTTTTCCCCGATGCTTCTATTGATGCTAATGTGTTTGTGGGCAGCAATTATGTATCTGTTGATAGTTCATCGCTCATTCACATCAAAAAGCTTACAGCTCGTCCCTTTATCAAATACACGCTGAACCCGGTAAAAATTTATGAGCTCAAGATCAATACCGGCTGGTTAAATGCCCCTGATATCTTCGACTCTTTCCCATCCGGTATGTTTGACGCTTTGGACGGCATACAGGTTGCGGGCAAGCTCAACTACGCGCTTAACTTTTATATGGATTCATCCAAGCCCGATGATCTGCAATTTGATTCGCGCCTGAGCAAGGATAATTTCAGGATAGTGAAGTATGGCAAAACCGACCTCACCAAGCTAAACAGCACTTTTGTATACACGCCATATGAAAAAGGCAAGCCCATGTCGCCGCATGTGATCGGGCCCGAAAATCCGGAGTTTACACCACTGGAGCAGATTTCGCCCAACTTGCGCAATGCAGTAATGACCGCAGAAGATCCTTCCTTTTACACCAATCACGGTTTTGTTGAAGAAGCTCTGCGCAAATCATTGGTGACCGATTTTAAAACCAAAAAGTTTAAACGGGGAGGCAGCGGTATATCTATGCAGCTGGTAAAAAACGCCTTTTTAAGCCGCGAAAAAACGCTTGCCCGTAAAATTGAAGAGATCCTGATTGTTTGGATCATCGAGAATAACCGGGTGATGACCAAAAACCGGATGTTGGAGGTTTACTTTAATATTATTGAATGGGGCCGTGGCATATATGGCATATCTGAGGCCTCACATTACTATTTTGGAAAATCACCGGCAGAACTTACCCTGGGCGAAAGTATTTATCTGGCCAGCATTGTACCATATCCAAAGGGTGGCTTATATGCTTTTCAGCCCGATGGAACGCTCCGTCCTGGTTTGCATGGATATTTTAACCTGATTGGTAAATTAATGGCGCAAAAAGGCTATACGGCCCGCGATACCAATGCTTATGGCTTTTATGGCGTTCGTCTGCGCGAAAGCCTGCGCCGGGCCATCGCGCCGGTGGATACCGCCACTGCCGACAGCCTGATGAAACAAAGTGATGACAATGAGGTAATGCCTGTACTGGAAGACCCGGTAAAGAAACCAAACTTCTTCCAGCGTCTCTTCGGTAAAAAAGATACTACCGCTAAAAAAGCTGAGGAGCAGGAAAAGCAAAAAGAGAAAACCGCTAAGGAAAAATTAAAAGAGCAAATTGAAGCCCTTAAGCAAGAGTACAAGCTAAAAATAGACAATATTGATACCGCCGGCAAAACCCGGAAAGATATAAGACAGGAAAAACGCCGCCTGAGGAAAGAGCAGGATGAGAAAGAGGATGAGCTGAAGCAGAAGGCCAATTTATAAGCAGATCAGGTTAACGTGTCAATTAGGTGTTTAAACACCTAATTGACACGTTGGTGACTATTCTAACTGTTTGAACATCTAATTTTGTTCCAACAAATAAAAAAAGATATGTCACTCATAGATAAATTACAATGGCGCTCTGCCATCAAAAAATTCGATCCCGCTAAAAAACTAACAGCCGACCAATTAGATAACCTGTTAAGTGCGGTGCAATTAGCACCATCATCATATGGTTTGCAATCATACAAAGTAATTGTTGTTCGGGATGCCGAAACTAAAGCCAAGCTGCGCGCCGCTGGTTACGATCAGGCGCAAATCACCGATTCATCTGCCTTGTTTGTTTTTGCATCGGTAACTAATCTTGACAATGATTTTGGCAAAAAATTCATCGACCTCGTTGCTTCAACCCGTAATGTTGCCCGTGAAACCCTACAAGGTTATGAGCAGGTTGTTTTAGGAGCACTGAACGGCCGTACCAAGGAGCAAAATATAGCCTGGTCGCACAAGCAAGCATACATTGCATTGGGTGTATTGTTAAGCGCCGCTGCTGATCAAGGTATTGATGCCGGACCAATGGAAGGTTTTGATGCCGAAAAATTTGATGAAATACTGGGATTAAAAGAAAAAGGTCTAACTGCTTCAGTTATCGCCGCCGTCGGTTTCCGCGCCGATGATGATCGTTATAGCCAAATGATCAAAGTGCGCCGTCCAAAAGAAGAATTGTTTATCCACATTTAATTAAGAAGCAAGGGCCAGGAAACAAGAGTTAAAGACTGTACCGGACAGTCCTTTCTTGATTCCTGGCGCTTAATATCTTGACTCTTAGCACCCTCCCCGTAACATCAAGTTAATCAGTGGCATGGCCTTTGCATATTTACCCAGAGATGGAAACGATAAAGGCAAAAAAGATACTAATTGTTGACCACAATGGCCTGATGACCGAAGTAATGTCATATATACTGGGCAATAATGGCTACGATGTGGTAACGCTTGATAGTGCCGAACATATATTTGGCAGCATCCGTAAAGATCACCCGGATCTCGTTATTCTCGACGCTGTTTTACCAGGCATAGATGGCATTGATGTATGCCGCCTGCTGAAATGGAACAAAGAAACCCAAACACTCCCCGTAATTATTTGTACTGACAGCGATGATACCGAAGCCTATTTAAAACAGGAAGGCGCCCCAGATGGTGTACTGCACAAACCTTTTGGGATGAATAACCTGATAGAAATTGTGAGCCATCAGCTGGCTGCATGAACAATCCGTACACCAGTTTTCTTTAAAATACCAGATTTATCATCAACAATTGTATATTTACCCCCGAGGAGAAAAAGATGGGCCTGCCACTACGCATAACTTATAACGATACAGATCACGTTTACCAGATAAACACCACGCCAATCAGCAAGGCAACTACAGAGCTTGAAATATTGTTAAACGGCGAAAAAATAATCATTCAGAAAGATGTTCGCGGAGCATGGATACAACAAGGCGAGGGCCCGTTGATCGACCCGGAACTGGCCCAGGCATTGGGACGGTCCATCTCTTTACGATTCCGTATGTAACTATTGTTTTTGTTATTCTTCCCGGTTATTATATGTAGAATAAACTCTACATATTTCTCCTTTTCGGTATAATACAAGCTTTTGCCAAAAAACAACGGCTCATTACGAAGCTATCTGCCTGTTTATATATTAAACATATTATGCATATCTTGGTTAAAGAACAATTAACCCATGTTTTCACCTAAAGCAACTTTTTCGGTTACCGTTAATTTTTTAATGCTTGCATTAAGCCTCTTCTTGTGCACTGACGATGCTGTTGCTCAGGTACCCATTCTTATTAAACGGCGGGATAGTTTAACCAGCCTGCTAAAAACACAAACAGATACCAGCAGGGGCTTTACCCTGCTCCGGCTAAGTGATAATTATTTAAGATTGAATGACGGGCATAATGAGCCGGCTATAAAATATTCTACAGAGGCCTATCAGATATTTTCTAAGGCAAAGAATGGTTATGGCATGGCCTGGGCTAAATTTGAAGAGGGGACAGCCTATATGTCGCTCCGTAAATTTCCGCAGGCATTATCGGCATTAAATATTGCAAAGGATACTCCGATCAGCGATACCATCAAACGGAAAAACGAACTGTTGGGCACTATATGGAACCAGATAGCTACCATATATGACGATCAGGGCAACATGGTACAATCAACCGATATCCTGATCAAAAAAGTTCTTCCGTTTTACGAGGCCGCAAAAGACGAGCGCAATATCGCGTTCACCAATGCCTCTTTGGCTACCACTTTCCTGAATTTTAAACAGTACGAAAAAGCGGTATATTACTATAAAAAAGAACTGATTGATTATAAGGGCCCAAAAACGGAAAGCTATTTTGCGATCGACTATAGTAGGCTGGCCCTTTGTTTAACCGAACAGAGTAAATTAAAGGAAGCCAAACCTTATTTAGATTCGGCGCTGAAGATACTGCAGGCCTACCCCAAATCGTACCCCTGGCTTAAGTATTATTACGGCAATGCCAACTGGTATCAAAAACAAGGACAGCATGATCAGGCCCTGGTTAATTACAACGAAGCCCTGGCGGTTGCCAAACAAATTGGCGATCAGTATAATTCTATCAACATCCTTTTTGGTAAATATGATGTGTTGTATTCGCAAAAGAATTACACTGCTGCCAAACCCGTAGCCTACCAGATCTATAACCTCAACCGGCAACTGAAAGATACGATAAAACTCGATCGTATTGGCATTTATAAAATACTGTACGAGATAGAAAAAGCAACCGGAAACAACACCGCCGCGTTAAACTGGATGGAACACTATTCGGCCCTTGCCGATAGCATCAACAAAACCGACGAGAAACTAAAATTTAACGGACTGGAAGAAAAGTATCAGGCGGCTAAAAAAGAAAAGGACATCTTAAAATTGCAAAACCAGGCAAAAGAACAACAGCTTAGTCTTAACAAAAATCGTTTGTTCCTGGTGCTTTTACTGGGCGCGCTTATTATCCTGACATTGCTGCTGCTTACCTATTTTACCATCGCCAAAAATAGAAAACGAGCCGCTGAGCAGAACGAAATATTGCATCAGCAGCAACTTAAACAAAAAGAAAGCGAGCAGCAATTATTAACATTCAACGCCATGCTGGAGGGACAGGAGAAAGAGCGCACCCGCCTCTCCCGCGACCTGCATGACGGCCTGGGCGGCACGCTGGCGGGTATTAAATTACACTTGCAAAGTCAGGCCAACCAAACACAGCAACCTGGCTTGCAGCCCATTATTGAGCAAATGGCCGATGCCGTTAAAGAACTCCGCCGCATAGCCCATAATACCATGCCCGAGAACCTGTTGCGTTTTGGCCTGGAAGCGGCGGTGTCTGATCTGTGCGAAAACCTGCAAACACCGGCTACTGTTATTAATTTTTACGCCACTAATTTAAGTAAACACCTGTCGCAGCAGGAGCAGTTAACCATTTACCGCATTATACAGGAGTTATTGGGCAACGCGTTAAAATATGCCAATGCCTCCGAGATCCTGGTACAATGTATCCAGAGTGAAAACCATTTTAGCATTACTGTTGAGGATAACGGCAATGGCTTTGATGTGGATACAACCATGGATAAAAGCGGCATGGGATTATTTAATGTTCAAAACCGTACCCGATATTTGCAGGGAACAATGGACATTCAATCATCAAAAGAAGTGGGTACCACTGTGAATATTGATTTGAAAGTGAACAATGGATAAAACAATAAACTTGTTGTTGGTAGATGACCACCCCATGGTGCTGGAGGGCTTGCGGGCCTTGTTGGCCACAAGTAAGGATGTATCCGTCAAGGGTGCTTTTACCAACGGTACCGATGCTTTAAGCTTTCTGGAAAACAATAATATCGATGTTATCCTCCTGGATATTAATCTGCCGGGGATGAATGGTTACGAGCTGTGCAAACTCATCAAAAAGAAATACCCGGTTGTGAAAGTAATTGCGCTGAGTACTCATACCGAACGATCGGGCATCACCCGCATGATCCAGAACGGGGCATCGGGCTACCTGTCAAAAAGCGCCGACAGGAAACAGCTTCTGGCAGCAATACAAGCCGTTTACACCAACAATATTTACCTGGGCGATGAGATACAAATGGAATTGGCTTCGCCTGGATCAATCTCGCTGCCCAAACTTACCCGGCGCGAAAAAGAGGTGCTCGCCCTCATTGCCGAAGGTAAAACAACCGCGCAGATGGCAGATACGCTTTTCCTGAGTCATTTAACGGTCGAAACCCATCGCCGGAACATTATGACGAAGTTTGAGGTAAGCAATTCGGCTGCGCTCATCAAGCTTGCGCTTGAAAATGGGTTGATCTGAGCCATTATCTTTTTATTGTAGAGACGCAAATATGCGTCTGTACAGAACACCGTTATTGATGACTCGCATACCCCCCTTTCTACCTGAAAACAGGTAGAAAGCAAAACACCAATTTTCTGCGATTGATAGGCTTTTAGGCATGCTTTTACTTTGGGGTAAAATCTATTATCATGAAAAAGATATCAATTATGATGCTGTTGGCAACAGCGATTTTTGCCGCGGCGTGCTCCAAGAAAAACGATAATGGTGTTGATCCCCCCGCCAATAAAGGAACAAGCATTTCTGTACAAAGCGCCTCAAACTTTACAATAGCTATTGATACACTGTATATCGCTGTGTTCAAAGGCACCACCATTGATCAGATCAATAGTGATAAATCACCCGATAGCCATAAAACCTATAAGATAGGCCCGCTTCCTAAGGGTCAAACCTCAGCCGCGCTCACTATTGATCCCCAGTTTAAGAGCTGTATTGTTCTTTATAAAAACTACAATTCCATTTTAAAACAATACCTCGTAAGCCAGGTGATGTCATTGGGCGATGGCACCAATACCAACCCCTATGTTTTAAAAACGGGCGAGGCCAAAACCATCGTACTCGACGATAAAACCAAAACTAAATTTATTTACTAAGATGTGGTTAACCTGGTTTGCCCTGATGTTTTACTCCCATTAAATGAAAAGCCTCCTATTACTGATCATAGGTATTGCATTGATGGATAGCTCGACGAAGGGCAGCCAACCCGGCGATCTTTTGTCCTTACCCGCCTATACCATTGCCATTGGGCGATGGTACAAGGACCAGCCGCCTTACCCTAAAACACGGCGGGGCAAAAAGGACCGCTCGCGGCGACAAGGTCAAAGGTATGTGTTTCAATATGGATAACCTGCTTTGTATTCAAACAGATGTTTCTTAAAACTGATCGTATGAAAAAAATAATAGTACTTCTTGCAATAGCTGCTATTGGCTTAGGCAGTTGCAAAAAAGACAATAGCCCCGCTCCCGATAAAAATGCCAGCGTAAAAGATATGGCCGGCTGTTTGGGCTATGCTACCGGTTACTCCAACTCCGGTACCATTGGCCCTGCAAATACCTTTGATTTTAAAATAGCGCAGAACAACCAGTTCTTTGCTGGTGAGGTTACCAATCAGCGTAACTTTTGGCTGGGTATCCCTGCAGAAGTGCATGTATTGTATGAGCCTACTGCCGACTATAAAAACGCCTATGCCAGTCCGGATGGTAGCATTTTATTCGGTTACCAGATGTTTTATTACCTGGTTAACTCGTTTAGCAAGCTGCCCAATACCAATACCTTATCGCCCTTACCGGTTGATGGCGTACTGGCGCATGAGTGGGGGCACAGGGTACAATTTACCGTAGGCTGGAACGACTACGCACAACCATCCGAACGGGAGCTGGAAGCCGATTTCTTTTCGGGCTATTATATGGGGCTGGCCAAACAATGGCTTTGGGGACAGATCAAAACCTATTACTCGGCCATATATGCTTCCGGCGATTATTATTATAATTCGCCACAACATCATGGCACGCCGCAGCAACGCCTCAATGCGGCTTATGCCGGGCTTACTACGGCGGTGTATGAGCTCAACAACAACGTTCATTATACGTACGCTCAACTTCATGCTATCTTCAGATCAAAGCTTCCGTCGGAGATCTCCGTTATGCATGGCGAACAATTCGCGGAGGTATCCTATCCCAGGCATTTAACCAAGGAAAGTGTACAGCGGTTGTTCCCCAGAATATAGCCTGCCTTAACCCTGTTTGTATTTGCAGAAGACGCCTAACACCAGGCGTCTTTTTTTATGAGCAAATGGTTTTTCTAAAGCAAACCGGATATTTTTGTTGCATGAATATTCTTGTAACCGGAAGCGCCGGTCACCTGGGCGAAGCTATTTTGCGCAGCCTCAAGGGACAAGGCGTTCAAGCGAGGGGTGTGGATATCAAAGCATCGGCGTTTACAGATCATGTGGGCTCTATAACCAACCGGGAATTTGTAAGCAACTGCCTGAAAAATGTATATGCCGTGATCCATACGGCAACGCTGCATAAACCTCACATCGCTACGCATAGCAATCAAAACTTTATCGACACCAATGTTTCGGGCACACTGGTATTACTGGAAGAGGCCGTAGCTGCCGGTATAAACACCTTTGTTTATACCAGTACCACCAGCACATTTGGCGCGGCCATGAATCCTGCAGCTGGCGAGCCGGCAGCCTGGATCACCGAAGAAGTAATCCCCATTCCCAAAAACATTTATGGTGTAACCAAAATAGCGGCCGAAAACCTGTGCGAAATGTTTGCCCGCAAACACAACCTGGGCATAGTGATTTTACGGACATCCCGATTTTTCCCCGAGGCGGATGACGATGCCGCCGTGCGCGGAAAATACAGCGCGCCCAATGTACAGGCAAATGAGCTGCTGTATCGCCGGGTAGAAATGGAAGATGTTGTCGATGCGCATATCCTGGCAGTTGAAAAGGCCAAGGCAATCGGGTTTGGACGTTATATCATTTCGGCGACAACACCGTTTACCAGGGATGACCTGGCGATGCTCCACACCAACGCCCCGGAAGTGGTAAAACGGCTCTTCCCGGATTACGAACAACTTTTTGCCTTTCAGCAATGGACGATGTTTCCGCATATAGACCGTGTTTATGTGAACAGTCGTGCCCGTGCCGAGCTGGGCTGGCAACCCAAATATGATTTTGCCTATGTACTGCAATGCCTGAGCGAGGGCATCGATTTCAGAAGCCGTTTATCTCGGGATGTAGGCAGCAAAGGCTACCATGATACCGTTTTTGAACAAGGCCCCTACCCGGTTGAGTAGCTAAAAGTGGGTTTACATGGGTTTACACTTTTTATGATTTACATTGATTTAGTTTATTGAAAATCAATGCATTAAACTAAATTTTGTCTCAAAAAGTGGGTTTACATGTAAACCCACTTTTTGGTCTCTTTAGGGGTTCCTGAATCTGCTTCCGGCCTAACAATATAAGGGGGCTGTAAAAGATCGATCGCACGAGATTGACTCACCCCGACATCGCTGCACTTGTCACCCCTCTCTCCGCTTCGCGCATAGAGGGGCCGTAAGTCTCTTCTCTCGACGCGTCATTGCGAGGAGGAACGACGTGGCAATCCCCAATAAGAAGGTCCGCTCTGTAAGTAGGGGATTGCCACGCTGCGCTCGCAATGACGTGAATATTAAAAAACGCAGACAACTGAGTATAGATAAAAACTATACCCGTTCAAGCGTGAACGCCTATTCAAGCGAGGACGCTTGAATAGGCGTTTTTCTTTTCAGCCTTTAGTCTGTGGGTTTTTACCGCACTTGTTTCGATGCTCTCCCTTACCAGGAACTTGTTTTGGTGTGGATAAACTCTCTTTGGTAATTCAATGGGCTTTTACCGGTTATTTGCTTAAAATACTTATGGAAATTGGTAAAATTATTGAACCCGCTTTCGTAGCAAAGCTGTTTCAGGGGCAGCTTGTTTTCGATCAGCAGTTTACAGGCATGGCCCACCCTGATCTCCAGTAGAAACTTAGAATAGGTTTTGCGCGTACGCGATTTAAAATAACGGCAAAAGGAGTTGGGACTGATGCCCGCCAGATCGGCCAGTTCATCCATGTGGATCTTGTTTTTGAAATTGGCCATGGAGTACTCGTAGATCACGTTGATACAATCGTTACCGGATTTTTCAATATTCGGACTAAAACCAATGGAAGATAAAACCTCGGCCTGATCACTGCCCGCAATAATGTTGAGCGCCTCCATCAATAAAATGATCCGTTTTGTACCCTCGGCAGTAAGCAGATCTTCCATAATGCCGGCAATCACTTTCTTTGCATTACCGGTAATTTGTATCCCCCGTTTAGCTTTCTCCAATACGGTCTTGATCATTTTATTTTCGGGCAATTGCAGAAACCCGTTTCCCCAAAAATTCTCACAAAAATGAGCCACACGGATATCAACCGGCGCTGTATCTTCTGTTGAAAAATACGCCTCGTCAAAACGCCAGTAATGCGGCAGGTAAGTGCCTATCATCACCATATCCCCGGCATTAAACGGCCTGATATTATCGCCCACAAACTGAGTTCCGCTTCCTTTTTTAAAATGGATCAGTTCAATTTCGGGGTGATAATGCCACCTGTTGTTGATACACGGAATGAGGTCTTGCCTTGCACTAAAAGACTGAGCAGGGCCTGCTGATACTTTGAGTAATTGTGGCTTCATTCAATTGGTTTTTAATTGGTTATTAAAACAAAAACTATTGCTCCCTGATAGAGATATCGGCAAAATAAACGTCCTCATCTCTGATGTATTCTGCACTTTTTAAGCTCCGGTATACGCCCCATTTTGGCCGGCAAAATGATGTGCCCTTTCGCCACAGATCGATATCCTTATTGGTATAATTCAACAATACTTTGCCATCGGCCACCCGTTTAATCGTAACGGAATAACTGCCATGGGTATCGTAATGCCTGGTTTCAGTCGCTTCAACCCAGGTGCCTTTAAAATCGGCCAGGTTCACTTTTGTCAAAACACCCTGCGAGGTTTCTTTTACCGCCCCGGTATGGATCACCTCCAACTGGTCGGGCTGACCATACCGGGGCGTAAAGGTGATGATCGGCGCGCCGGCATCGCCATCGCCGGCCTTGATCTGGTGAATGTGGGTAAATGTGGGCTGAGCTTTAAAACCGCTGTCTATTTTAAATTTCCATTTGTATTCAACCGTTTCGCCCTGCTCTCCTTTCAAATTAGCGGCAGAGGGGCTATAGGTTTTGATCTCCACCCGCTCCCGGTCGAAATTTTTGCAGCGGTCATTATCTTCCTTAACATGACTGTGAAAAACAAACACATATTCGTTCAGCTGTTTATCAAACGCCTCGGTAATATGTTTAACCGGGTGGGCGCAATCCGGCACTTCGCAGGCACTCCCTCCTAATACGCGCGATATTTGCTTATAGGCGTCGCTGCTGCCATCAGCTTTCAGCACAACCTGCGCCTTGAGCGTGCCGCCCATAAGCAGCACGCCGGCAATTAAACATAGGGGATTATTCAATTTCATGGCTTAGTCCAATGCTCCGGTTTTCATTTTACCATTTTGATTTGCTGCTTGGGAAGCTACCGCTCCTTTCACTTCCACTTTAATTACGGTAGCTATATTATCTGTGGCATTAGCCGGTACATTTATGGTTGTTCCGTCGCCAGAGGCTTCGGTTTTTAAAGCCGCTCCGCCTGCCAGCATTTTTGCGCTAAGGATCTCGTTTTTTAAACCGGGAACAACCAATTTGCCATCAGCTGGCCAGTTAAATACCGATAGATACAGCGTGGTATTTTTACCATTGGGTTTAAGCGTGCAGCGCCCCCAGCTTAGTGCAGGCAGCGGACTTGCCTTGGTGGCATATATGGCTTCGCCGTTTGCCTTCATCCATTCGCCCATTTTTTTTAGTGAGGCTATGCTTTCCTGCGGAAACTCGCCCTCGGCATTTGGACCAACGTTTAACAGGTAGTTACCCCCTTTTGACGCGATATCGATAAGGTTATGGATCAGTATTTCGGGCGATTTCCATTTATGGTCATAGCTTTTATAGCCCCAGGTACCATTCATGGTCATGCAAGTTTCCCAGTCTTTACCATCAAGCTCACTTAGGTTGGGGATCTTTTGCTCGGGTGTTTTATAGTCGCCAGGAAAGTTGGGGCGTTTTAAACGATCGTTGGTGATGATATTGGGCTGCAGTTTTAATACATCGTTCAATTTTTGAGCAAACTCATCGGTCATGTTGGTTGGGGTATCCCACCAGATCACGGCCACATCGCCATAGTTGGTCAGTAATTCTTTTACCTGCGGAACGGCTACCCGGTCGATATACTCGGCCATGGTTGAGGTGGTTTGTGCAGGGTCCCAATGCCCGGTGTGCTCGGCTGTATAGGCATCTATTTTGGCCGAATCGGGGTTTGCCCAGCCCTCGCTGCTCACCTTGCGGGCAGCAGCGCCCCCCGGATTATTCCAGTCCTGCGCTTGCGAATAATAAAAACCCAGCTTGATACCATATTTTTTACAGGCCGCAGCCAAAGGTTTTAAAACATCCTTACCATATGGAGTAGCATCGGCGATGTTCCATTTGCTGGCGTTTGATTTAAACATCGCAAAGCCATCGTGATGTTTGGCGGTGATCACAATATATTTCATACCAGCTTCCTTAGCCAGTTTTACCCAGGCATCGGCATCATATTTTACGGGGTTGAATTTTTTGGCAAACTCCTGGTATTCGGCTACGGGGATCTTGGCCCGGTTCATGATCCATTCGCCACCACGCCCCACTTCATGCCCTTTGTACATACCGGCCAGCCGGGCATAATCGCCCCAGTGAATAAACATACCGAAACGGGCTTCTCGCCACCATTTCATGCGCTCATCGCGCGAAAGCTCTTTTTGAGCAAAAACACTATGTATAAAAAAGACGGACAGCAAACATGCTATAAAAAGTTTCTTCATCAGGTTTATATTTTGGCAAGTACAATACTCACCCTGGTTTATAATACTACTATACAATGCGCGTGGTATTTGGTACCACATTTCTCTGGAATAATCTACGCAATCGTTTTCGCTCGAATCAGATCTTACTGCCCGGGCTTCTCCCCCTTTCCATATACAGCCCGAAATTATTGATGCCCACATAATCATTGGCTTTTGATACAGTCAGGCGAACCTTCCAGGCAATAGTTGCCGGGAATTTTACGACCAGGTTTTTCCCGATGGTGGTTCCTTGTGTCAGCAGCTTCCAATCACTATCCAGCTGGGCCTCGACTTTATAGGCGTTTATGTGCTCGCCTTGTTCGTTGATCTGCAGGGTGTTTATTGCTACAGGGCCTTCCATGTCCACCTCGAGCGTCGCTTTGGTTACGCCATCGTTGGTGCGCCAGTATGTGGCCGGGTTACCGTCGATCGCTTTTTCGCCGCCAAATTCGCGGGTACTTCCTTTTACATCGCTGGTATTTACCGGGCGGTCAATGGCCTCATTAAAGCCGAGTTTATCGCTTTGTGTTTTTAGCGGCAACAGGCTTACCTGTTTATTCGGGAACATATCCACAGTATTGCCTGTGTACCCTATATTTTTAAGCCCCTTTGCGCCTAAACGTTCGGCCAGCTGGGCCAGGTAAAGGCTTTGGATCTCTACAGGCGAGCCATGCGAATCGAAATTGCCGTCGGGCAAAACAGGGGCGCTGTCAAATAAGCGTGCGGTTTGTTCGCGTTTGCCAATACAGCCGATGGCCCAGTTTACCGCGCCCGGCGGGTTTTGGATAACATATGTTTTGGCGATACAATTCCAGGCTACGGCCCAGCCCATCGTCCAGCCATGACCCGAGCCTGCGATACCCCGGTTCATAAAATCTATCCCGCCATCGGGCACGGTACAGTTATCCACCAAAAGCCCGGTCGCCCACCGCTGATGGGGTTGCACCCGGCTGCGTGTACCCCTAAAGGTGCAATTGAGTAAAACATTGGGGCCGGCAATTAAGGATGAGGTCCACACGAAGTACATATTGCCGCCGGTGATCTCGCAACGGTCGATCAGGTTTTGGCCTCCCTCCAAACTAAAATCTGTTGGTTTTGATGCACCCAAATTAGCGTAGGTGTGTTTCACGATCACCTTTTCCATGGTGATGCGGTTACCGGCAAGCACCGTGGTGTTCATGGTTTCTTCGCAATACACATCCTTTACCCAGCAGTCATCGCCGCCAACACGGATGCCTGCATAAGGAGCATGACCATAGTCAATTTCGAGCGGCGGGCATTGGATGTGTATATTTTCGATACCTGCCTGCGTAACCCGCGATACCGGCTTTGCTTTGACGATGACGATACCGGGAGAATTTAAAAACTGCGCGTCATAAGAGTCGGCCAGGGGAATATCAATAGTGAGTTTATTACCTGTTATGCCGACTATCTTTCTTTTGATAACACCCCGTGAACCTGCTTTGAGCCAGGTTTCTTTTTTACCATCGCGCCACATGTCGTCCATTCTCATAAAGTGCACCCAGCTTTCGGTTACCGGGCGGTTGATCGCTATAGTATCACCAATGGCAAATACGGACGCATCGGCAACACTAAAAGATGTACTGCCCGATGGTACATAGGCATCCGAGATAGTGGTTTTAGCAGTATTAACGGCACTACTATCCCCTCTTTCTGTTCTCCCCAAAGACACATTGGTGTTTCCCCGACCAATTACTATTGCAGTATGATGATCGCCGACCATTTTGATGGTAGTACCATTTGCACCGCTGCCGTTACCCTGTAATACTACGCCGCTTGTTGATAAGAGGATTGGGCCAGAACAGGTAAATGTACCCGGAGCAAGCTCTACCGCCCCCCGGAATCCATTTTGCAAAGACATCGCCGACACCTCATCTATAGCACTTTGTATGGCCTGGGTATCATCATTCCCCGATGGTTTTACTACTCGTTTTATAGGAACTGTCGGCAATGCCACGCCACCGCCCATATAGCCGGCCGCTGAAAAATCCATGATCCTGTCGCCGGCGGGTGTGATTTTGTAAACCAGTTTGCCATCCTTGCCCCGGTATACCCACTGACTTTTATTTTTTTGCGCAAATGTGCTGGCTGCAATGAACCAGCATAATATAAATACACAACTGTTTTTCATGTTGATAAGATCGTTTTAATTTTTAGCCTGATAACCAACCTCTGCCGGACTAAGCGCATGTGCTTTTACAGGCGCATTACTTAATTCGTCGGCACCGATATCAAAAGGCTGGACGCGTAGCTGGCCATCCATATCTGTAGTCATACCAGGATACACGGTCGTTCCGTGGTCAATAGCGGGACTGCCCGCCTGTATATGATATGTTCCTGATACGTTTTTTGCCAATTTAGGATCAACTGTAGTATACCCTTCCGCAGGTATATTACCGGCATCCTTTACCTGGAACAATATATTGCGCGCCCATTGCGGATTGGTGTATGGCCCGGATATAGTAGCTGCCGGTCCGCCACCCTGGATGATATTATCGGCTACCGTGATATAAGTAGCGCCCATTCCGTTTTTGCGGCCGGTTTGGATGATGTTTTCTTTATTATTAACCAGCGTGTTGTAAGCGATAATCACACGGTCGGGCCTGTCATGCGCGGTAAGTTGGGCCCCATCGGCAACTTCTCCATCACCATTGCCTATCACAATGGCCGGGCTGCAGTTTTCAAAGTAATTACTGTAGATAATGTGATCGTCGCCAAAGATCCTTAAGCCCGGCGTATTGAAAAAGTAATTGCCATATACCAAACTTTTGTTGCCATGGCGCAGGGTAAATTGTGCAGGACAATCACGAACAGTATTATACCGAAGCGTTACGGCCGATGCTTTAACCGAGATGAGCTCGTTTTCCCCTTCGCAGCGTTCAAAAAGGTTGTATTCAACAATGCTATTGCTGGATGATAAGCTGAAGCCGCTTAAGCCAAACTGCAATGCCTCGGCTCCGTTTTTACCGCCCTGGCTGGCGAAATTGTTAAAATAGTTATGGTGGATGTACAGCCGTTCGGCTATTTGCTTGCCCTCGCCGCGAATGGCGATGAACCTGCCCATGGCGTTTTTGTTTTGGAACGTATTATGATCCACTTCGTGGTCGCTGCCGGCAACGGTTAAATCTTCTCCATCGCCCTGGTTTTCAAATATGTTTTGCGTAAAACGGCAGTGAGTGGTACCTATTCCGGTTTTGGCTTTGGATGCCGCATGGGTGAATTTAAATCCGCGGATGATCACAAATGCCGCCGGGCTTTGTAGGCTAAAACCGCCTTTGCCCGTAATTTCCGCAGCACCTGTATGTTGCGCTGCAATGGTGATCGGTTTTTCGTGGGTGCCCTTTCCACGCACAGCGATATCTTCGGTGGTAGTATAAACCCCGTCGGCCAGCAGGATCTGGTCGCCCGCTTTTGCCTTATCAATGGCCTTTTGTAAGTCGGTAACAGACGATACGGTAACCGCTTGCGCCAATATGTTTTGGGATGGCAATACTAATAAAACAAGCCACGCAATAGTCAGGCCACCCATGTTGTTTTTTAAATAGATGTAAAACTTTTTTTTGTACATGATGCTCGGTTTTTAGGAAGATAAAAAGTATGATCTGACTAACATCGGTTTATTTTTTAGCGGTTCATTTGCACCAATAAGCTAATTAATACACTCCATTGGCCTATCGTTATTGTTACAAACCCCTCAGCTTTACCGCTTGTGCGGATGCGCCCGATGTTAATACCAGCACCTTGTCCGCCTTTGTGGTATCACCTCCATCTATAATGATATTGGCGCATGCCTTGCCTTCGGCCTGCAGCAAATTGGTTACGGGTGTTAGTACCCTTAGAGCGCTTACCAAAACATCCCGGGTATTGATGAAGCGGAGTAATGATTCGGAACCTTTTTGGCCCTGTGCGCTCAGTCCATTCAGTGCAGCGTCTTCCACATTATCGAGTACAACAGCCGGGCGCAGATCTGGGCTGTCCATGGTCAGTCGTACGTTATGGAGGGTTAGGCCGCGTACATTCCGGGCATATATACCGTATGCGGGTGTTACTCCTATCTGGTAATACTCCGCGGCTACTTTTGGCACATCGCGCACCGCTCCTTGTTCTGCCGTGCCTCCACCAGGAAATGTGATATGAACATCATTAAAACTGATATTTTCCAAAAAGATATCGTCCATGGCATTCAGTGTAACGCATGAAAATATTTCGCCGGGATTGTATTTGCTTGTAAACTCCGAGCCGCGAAGCTGCACCGGCTTTACCACCGTTGCATGGATATGATTAAAGGAAATATTGCGTACAATCGCCTGGGAATTCGCGACGGTATTAACGGATGATTTCCCGTTGCCCGAACCAATGGAAATAGGTCCGGTTACGTCCTTCATCACCAGGTTTGAAAACGAGATATTCTCAAACCGAGAACCAGGTGAACAACGCATCTTTATAGGGCAGCCATAGGTTTCATAAATAATGCAGTTAGAAACGGTAATGTTCTCGGCCTCACCTCCGCCAAACCGGAATACGGACCAGCGTGTACTAAACGAACAATCAGAAACGGTTACAAATTTACAGCTGCCAAACAAGGCGCAGGCATCATCCTGGCATTGCACATCGCAATTGGAAACATGCATATAGCTACTACCGATAAAATGAAAGCCATCATTATTATGGATCACTTTGCTGCGGATGTATAAGCCTTCGAATTTCCCCAATGTACACATACAAACCCTGATGGAATGATAGGCGCTGTTGTAGAGCGAAATATCGCGCACCGTTAAATTTTTACATTGATAAAAAAGCAAATGATATGGGCGGTGATTTCCTGAGATACCCGCCGGTGGCAATACACCTTTGGTATCACTGCGGAATTGCGCGCCTTGTCCATCAATACTGCCATTACCTTCAATGGTGATATTCTCGGCATTGGCGGCAAATATCAAACCTACGTTACCATCGTTCATGGTCCAGCCAACGTCCAATGGAATAGCTTCACTGGCATGGTATTGTTTACCATCAGCGCTGCCTAATAGTTTTCCTTGTGCGGCAATATGCAGTGTAACATTGCTTTTCAGCTCCACCGTGCCGATAACAAATACACCTGCCGGTACCAGCACCGTTCCGCCCTGTTCCTTGTTACATAGATCAATTGCCGATTGCAGGGCTGCGGTATCCAGTGTTTTGCCATCGCCCCTGGCCCCAAAATCGCGAATGTTATATACCCGTGCTCCAATGTCATTATTGGTTGCTTTTACCTGTCCGGGGCGTTCGGCGCCAAATGATCCTGCACCGACTGCTGTTAGTCCGGTTCCTAGCGAGATCTTGCCCATAGTGCCCAGCCAGTTTCGGCGGGATACGGAGTTGTCATGTGTGTTTGCCATTTGTTTTCATTTTCAGTGTGTTTAAAAAGAGCCGGCCGCAACAGGGAGCCCCGTCGCGACCGGCGAACCAATTAAACCACGTACTATTTTGTTTGATAAAAAAGTACCCTGTCTATCACCTGTATGGCCCCGTTTAAGGCCAAAATGTTGCTGGTGCGCACACTCACATAAGCTACCGAATTGGAAAAATCATTTAACCGCATGGTAAAGTTCTGATCATTATTAACCCGCAGGGTCATGATCGATGTGGGGTTCAGCGGATCGTAATTTAACGGCTGAAGCGTTGTGGCTACCACATTGGTAGGTGTTAAATTGTTAAATGAATACGCCCCCTGTACTATTAAATACAACAGATAATTTTTTACCTGTTCCTTGGGGTAATCGCTCCATTTGGTGGCCGGTTTGCCGTTTACCAGGTATTTACCCCAGTAACAATCGGCAGTGATCACCTTGTTTGATAGCCTGTAAACGGCGTCGTTATGCAGAAATATAAAAGTGCAATCGGTTTTGATATACAAATTGGTATCAATACCGGAGTATTCGATAGCCTGGCGCATCAGCTTAAACACCGTATCTTTCCCGGCAAAGTTGTAGCTGCGCTCCTTGATATACTGCCAGGCGGTTTTATTGATATGCGGATCGAGCACATAGGGGTGATAATCGGCATTTTCCTGCAATTTTAATCCGGCCAGGTTACAGCCAGCCATACTTATTAAAAGGCCCATACATGCAAGCCATACAATTGCTTGTTTCATCGTTTTCATTTGCTATAAATTAATAAGGTGGATTTTGAGTGAGCTTGGTATTGGCATTCAATACATTTTGGTTTATAGGCCAGTATATTTTGCGGACATCGCCAAAACCTGTTGGCGGAAATCCTTTTAACGTTTGCCGTATTTTAATTAAAGGATCCATGGTCGAAACGATAATACCGTTACGTTGCAGATCGAACCAGCGTTTGGCTTCGCAAAATAATTCCAGTTGGCGCTCACGCAGAATGCCGTTTCCATTTACCGGGTTGCCGTATAACATATCATCGGCACTGGCAAAATCACTTGCCTGATAGGCGGGTAAACCTGCCCGGGTATGCACCATGTTTAAATAAACGAGCGCGTTGGCCAGGTCGCCTGTCCGGTTTAAGGCCTCGGCCCGTAAAAGGTAGATATCCGCCAGGCGGTACAGCGGGAACAGCAAGTTGGCCTGCGGCGAATTAGGATAGATCTGGTTGCCATTCTTATCCAGATTAGGGGCGTAATACTTCCATATTTTATCGTGGTTGTTCACTTTAAAATCAATGCTCTGGGCGCCACGTATATCGGCAGTGGTGGTTGTAAAATAGGTCCACAATGCCGGGTCAACGGCAAAATCGCTGTTGGTATCGCCAGCCCCTATTTCCTGCGATGTTTTATTACCGCCATCAACCGTAAAATCCCAGTTCAAACTCCAGATATCTTCTTTAGAATTTGTGGGCGATGTAAAGATGTTTTTCCAGGTGGCTGTAGGCTCCAGGCTGTAGCGTTTTAATGCCAGCAGCTTATCGCACCATGATAAAGCATTGGCATAATCATGGTTATACATATAAACATCCATCAGCATGGCTGCTATGCCTCCCGAATTCACGTTCCAGACAACCGCTGCGGTTTTATCAGACAAGTCATAAGCTTTTAACAGATCGGGCAGGATCTCATTTTTCATGATATCAGCCGCCGGGGTTACGCCTTTATAGGGATCGGTGCTCAGATCTTCGTAGGGCTGTGTCCATAGTGGAACATTGCCCCAAAGTCGTATCAACCAGAAATAACAGTAAGCCCTGATACTCAATGCCTGGGCCTGCAGATCATTGGAGGTAGCCGCATCAATTACCGGAATAGTCGGGATGTATTTTATAGCAAAGTTGGCCCGACTGATAGTGGTGTAGATCAGGGTCCAGTCGGCCCCATTTGTGCTGGGTGTTAGCACGTTGATCGCCAACGGCAGGGCGTCGTTATACGTTGGGTGAAAAGTGAGATTATCGCTCCGCCCGTCGCCCCAATAAATGAACTGGCTGTTGAACATATCCTGGATACCGTCATATATACCCGCAACGCCTGCTTTGGCGTCATCGGCGTTTTTCCAGAATTTATCACTTCCTAACTGACTTTTAGGGGGCTGATCCAACAGCTTTTTACAGCCCGATACGGTGATCAGCAAGGTTAAAAAAGTAACGCTTAATATTTTTTTCATATCTCGATGAATTAGAAATTAACATTTATACCAAACCCAACCTCGCGCCTGCGCGGATAGCGGCCATTATCATTACCCGGTGTAAGCGCCGAGCTGGAAGAAAATTCAGGATCATACCATGTATAATTTGTCCAGGTAAGCAAGTTGGCGCCGTATACATAGGCCCCTATGTTTTTGAGCTTATACCGCGATGCCAGGTTGGCGGGCAGATTATAAGTAAGCTTGGCATAACTCAGCCTGATGAACGAGGAGTTTTCCAGGAACCGGGTTTGTGTTCCGGGGAAATTAGCGGTGGAGTTTTTGCGGCCCATGTAAGGTATGTCGGTAATATCGCCTTGCTTTTTCCATGAATTATAGGTGGTATTATTATCAGCCACAATACCCGAGGTGGCCAGATTATCCAGCGTTTGCCGTGGACTATCATATATCTGGCCTCCCCAGGTAGTATTCAAGGTAAATGATAAGGTAAATTGTTTATAGTTTATGGTATTGATGATAGAGGCATAAAATGATGGCTGCGCGTTGCCTAATACCTGGCGGTCATTGGCGTCAATAACACTGTCTTTTTTAACGTTATCAAATATCATGTCGCCACCAAGCAGTAAAGCACCGCCCGCATACATATGGTGTATGGTTCCACTGTAGGTTTGCCCGTTCAGTGTATATTTTTGTGCGGTTTTACCATCGGCAGATACGCCCACAGGTGTTAGCCTGTTCCAATTGCCATCGTAGGCGTTTGAGGCATCATACTGGTAAACACCCAGCCCTTTGTAGCCATAAAAATCGCCGATCTTTCCGCCCTCCTGCACCAGGTAAGTAGCCCCGCCCGAAGTGGCCAGGAATGGCTGGTGATTGTACAAACTCTTGATGCGGTTACGTTCGATGGTCAGGTTGGCTCCAATGTTCCAGTTAAAGTTTTTGCTGGCAATGGGTGTTGCATTTATAGAGAGTTCAAAACCTTTATTAGTAACATCGCCCACATTCACATATACATTGGTAAAGCCTGTTTCAACAGGGATATTACGTTGGTAAAGCAGGTTCTTGGTTGTTTTTTGATAATAATCGGCGGTTACATTCAGCCTTGAATTGAAAAACTGCAGATCAAGCCCGAGGCCTTTCTGGATATTGCTTTCCCATTTTAACTGCGAGTTGCCAAACTGGTTGCTTAGTACCACGCCATTTACCGCATTGTAAAAGGAAGAACCAAAAGTATAAATGAGCAAATTAGAGTTGGATGGGATACGATCGTTTCCTACCTCACCATAATTTAACCGGAGCTTGGCATCATTCAGCACTTTTTTGGACCAGGCCATAAATGGTTCATCGGTAAATCGCCAGGCTGCGGATGAGCCATAGAAATCACCATATTTATTATCCTTCCCAAACCTCGATGAACCATCTTTACGGTAAACCGCGCTAAACAGGTAGCGGCTTTTATAATTATAGGTTGCCCTGGCATAAAGTGATTCACGACTGGTTGAGCCGGCATCGGTACCGGTATTGGTTTGATCAATAGTACCATAAACATTGGAGGTGTATATGGTTTCGTTGGCAGAGTTTGAACCCGCTATTTTAAAACTGTTATTCTGCGTTTTTTCTGCACTTACCCCCACAACCGCGGTAATATTATGATTGCCGATTGTTTTAGCATAATTTAAAAAGCCCTGGTAGGCCCAGTTGGTGTTAACCGCAAAACTTTCCCTGCCCGAGTTAACCAAAGGGTTGGCGCTGCTTAGCAACTTAGGATCAAAAAACACATTATGCGGTGTTGATAAACCAAAGTCGAAATTATTGGTCAGTCGCAGATCTTTGGTTATTGTATAATCGATCTGGTTAAACAGGTCGCCGTTATACGTATTGGTTTGGTTAATCTCGAGCAAAGCAACCGATAGTTGGTTACGCCGTCCGCTAATGTAACCCGTTAAAGTGCCGTCGGGATAATATAAAGCTAAGTTTGACGGTCGCTGGAAGGCCTGGTTAATGGTATTCCCCTCGTTGATATTGTTATTGGTATTATACCCGAATGACAGGCGGTTACTGTATTTAAATCGGGGGGATACCTGGTAATCGAGGTTAAACCGAGCCTGCAATGTTTTCGCGTAGCTGTTAACGATAAGCCCCTGATCATTAATGTACCGGATACTGGAATAGTACTGCACACTTTTTTCGCCCCCGCTTACACCAAAGTCAAGGATATCCCGCTTGGCTGTCTGGGTGATTACATCCTGGTTGTCGTTATCGGAGTTAAAAACAACGTTTAGTGAATCATTGGTGGTTGTGGGTTTGTCGGGACTTGCTCCGTTATATAAATTCCGCTCAATACGCAGGTCCCTGGAGTTTGGCTGCTCCAGTTTGTGCGCCATTACGCCAAAGATGCGGGCATACTGGGCATTGATGAGAGGCTTACCTGCCCTGCCCCGTTTAGTAGTGATCAGGATAACACCATTTGCCGCTTGCGAGCCATAAATAGCTGCCGATGCCGCGTCTTTTAACACCTCGATGGATTGGATATCATTGGGGTTTACATTATCGGCGCTTTGACTTAAAATACCGTCGATCACGAATAACGGTGCGTTGCCCGCGCTCGAAAATGTTGATCCGCCGCGGATCTGGATAGAGCCTGTCGCTCCCGGTTCGCCCGAATCATTGATAACCAGCACACCTGATGCCTGTGATTGCAAGGCATCTATCAGATTGATCGGGTGGCGTTCTTCAATCTGTTTGGCGGTTATGGTTGATATAGCACCGGTGAGGTCGCGCTTGGCTACCGACTGACCATAACCCGTTACAACAACTTCACTTAAATCGGTCGCCGACTCTTTTAATGTCACATTAATGGTTTTACGATCGCCTACAGGAATCTCTGTCGCAACATAACCAACCGACGAAAACACCAGTATCGCATTGTTGTCGGCCACATTGATCAGGAACTTTCCATTACCGTCAGTAAGAACGCCAATCTGCGTACCTTTTATTTTTACACTTACACCGGGCAAGGGGCCTTTGGAGTCGCTCACCACTCCGGATATGGAAATCGGTGCTGATTGCAGCCTTTTATCGGTAATGATAACCAGGTTATTTCCGTTCAGTTTGTAGGTAAGATTTGTTTGTGACAACAACATTTCCATCACCTCAACAATGGAGGCATTGCTCAGATCAACCTTACCAATGAGCTTTGAGCTCAAAGCATCATCGTTATAAACAAAGCGATAGCTGCTTGCCTTTTCCACTTCGGCAAGTGCTTTCTTTATCGAAACATTATGCAGGTTAATATTGATCTTATCCTGCCCGTAGCCTTTTGAAAAAACCTGAAAGGATGATATCACGATCAGGATAAGGGTACACTTTGTCATGAGGAATATTTTTATAAGGCATTGCAACCGCATATGGCTTATGCGGCAAGCATTTTTTTTCATAATTTAGTCTTTAGGTTACTTGAATTATTGGTTTTAAGACGACTCGTAATTTTGAAGGACCAAACCGCGGGGGATGCGTCAACATTCTCCGCTTTTTGGTTTTAAGGTGTTTTATGTATCGGTTTTAATCATATGCGCTTTGTTTTAAGGTTAATGGGGTTTAATAAATAGTCACTTTATCGTTATCAATTAAAAAGTTAAAATTGCTGGTGGCCTTAAGCGCATCCAGGGCTGTGGCCAGTGATTCTTTGGTAAACTTTCCGCTAAACTTTTTCTGTTTTAGCTCTTCGTTTTTAAAGGTGATCGAAACACCGTACCACCGCTCCATTTTTTTGGCCACATCATCAAAGTATTCATCATCAAATACCAGCTTATTTTCTAGCCATTGGGCCTCGGCCGGTAACGAATCATTTTGCTCATGATGCAAGGCGCTTAGTGTTATAAGGGTGTTATTATCACCGTTACTGTGCACATTTTTATTGGGTAATGTTAGTTTTTCGGAGGGTTTTAAGATGATCTTATGATCGGGGTTTGATACCGGGGTAAGCTCTATCCTCCCCCTGATCAATGAGGCTTCGGAAGTATTATCATTGGCATATGCCCGCACATTAAACGCGGTACCCAGAACCTTTATCTGCATGGTTGTGGTATTTACAATAAAGGGGTGCTCACTATCCTTTACCACGTCGAAAAAGGCCTCGCCGGTTAGGCGTATTTCGCGATATTTATTGCCATAGTTTGTTCCATAAAATATTTCGCTGCCGGCATTTAGCCATACTTTGGAACCATCGGGTAATATTATTTTACTGATGCCGCCCAGCGGAGCCGCTATCTGGTAAGTTTTACCCGAGTTATTCCCGCTAAAATTTCGCCAATAAAAAAGTGACAATAGGCCAAATACCAAACATGCTGCCGCCGCGGATAACCAGAGCGGATTGTGCCAGATGTTCTTCATTTTTGCCGGGGTATCTGTTTTATCTTCCGGCCCCTGAAAACTATCAGTATGTGAATCATCCACTTCCAACCTGCTTTCCAGGCGGTCCCATTTTTCCTGTAATTTGTGCGAAATAAAGCGGGGCGGCCGATCAGGGTTTTGTTTCCACAGGGCCTCCAAAACCTGTATGGAGTATGCATCGGCCCAGGGTTGAGCAAGTAATATATCCAACTGCCGAAGCTCGTCGGCAGTAGCTTCGTTATTCAGTTTCTTTCCTAAAAGTATCCAAAGAGTTTCCTGGTCCATTGTTTTTAGCTTCAGTAACAAGGACAGGGAAAAATGAAAACACCCCAGTGAAAAAATGAAAATTAATTGGCCGATGCCTTTTTGAATACTTTTTTATGATGACCAGGCGAAGTTGAAATAGCCGCCGCTATAGCTTTAAGCGCATTGCCCATATGGTATTCTACCGTTTTGGAGGATATATTGAGTATTTCTGCTACGTTCCTGTACTTCAGGTGATCTTCTTTGACCAGTTTAAATACCAATTTACATTGTTCGGGCAGGCGATGTATGGCCTCATTAATAACTTTAGCAAGCTCGGCAGTGATCAGTACATCTTCAACAGAGGCATTAATATCCTTTAATTCAAACCCAACAGATTCAATGTCGACATATACGATACGGTTTGCCTGGTTATAGTTAAGCGACTGGTTTTTTACAGCTACGTACAAGTAAACCGTTAAGTTATTTACCTCGCTTAATTTGGCCCGGTTTGCCCACGCTTTTACAAATACATCGTCAACAATTTCTTCGGCTACTTCCGTTAGTTTTACAAAAGAACAAGCCAGTTTCAAGAGGCGCTCATAATACAAAAAGTAGATCTTTTGAAAAGCGACAAGATCACTATCACGCGCTATTTTTTCCAATAGCTCTTTAAGGTCAATGTTTAACATGTATAATCAGGTTTGAACTGGTGCATTTACGTTGGAGAAATGCTGGTAATTGGTTAACCTAATTTAGGCCTGAAAAACAGCGCAGAAATAAACTATATTGACTAAATACTAACTTGTATTTACAATTTTATTAAAGATGATCGCCTAACTATCATTCTGTAATGACTCTGGCTCAATCATGTATGTATCAACATATAACTGCCCATGGCATAACTATTTAACCCGGTAAATTAAGCCAATGTTAAGTTTCGGTTATTGAATCTGTTAGGACTTAATTATTCAGTTTTTCTCCAGTATTCCACAGGTTTCTTTGCGGAAAATCAAAAATCCGTAGTCCATGAAACACTCCTACTTCCTTAACAGGTTATTGTTGTTTTCTTCTTTAATCTTCCTGTTTGCTTTTTCGTCTGTAGCGCAGACCATAAAAGGTAAAGTTGATGATTATAAAACCGGCGAGCCCCTGGCCGGAGCAACAGTACATTTAACACAACAGGGCGTAAATAAAATTGCTCCCGTAAACCTGAACGGGGCTTATATCTTTAAAAACGTACGCACCGGGCCTTATAAAATTCAGGTAAATTTTATAGGCTACAAATCTTTGCAAACGTATGAGGGAAACATTAATTCAGCCGACGAAATAAAGATCATCAATATAGATCTGCAGGATGCAAGTACACAGGTAGCAGAAGTTAAAATTACGGGGCAGGGAAATAAAGAAACCGATCGCGCGGCGCGGGGCATCGAGAAAAATGCCAGCATGATTCAAAACATCCTTTCGGCAAATACTATCAAGCTTTTACCCGATGTAACCGTAGCCAATGCATTACAACGGGTAAGTGGTGTAAGCATCCTGCGTTCGCCAAGCGGCGAGGGGCGTTACGCCATTATACGCGGTATGGAGCAACGTTATAACTCCACACTGGTAAACGGAATCAAGATACCAAGCCCAGATCCAGCCTATCGATTTGTGCCCATGGATATATTTCCGTCAGAAATGCTTGACCGCCTGGAGATAATTAAAGCCCTTACACCCAGCATGGAGGGCGATGCTATTGGAGGGGTTATGAACCTGGTGATGAAAAGTGCCCCAAATCAGTTTGTTCTTAGCGCCAATGTATCCGGTGGTTTTTCTTCTTTATTCTCATCCGGCAGGCCATTTGTTGCATTTAACCCATCCGTCAACGGGCAATCGCCGGCAAGCATCCATGGTAATAGTTATGCAGCCACCTATAGTGATTTTAATAACACAGCGATCACAAGCGATAAGAATATGTCGACCCCGTTTAGTTCAACAGCTGGTTTAACTATTGGCGATCGCTTTTTGGATAATAAGCTGGGGGTAATTGTTTCGGCAAGTTACCAGAATATCTACCGGGGCTCTAATTCCAAAAGATTAATACCAAACGCCCAGCCAGATTTTCAGCCTTTACCAAACTCACCCCAATTTTCTGATTCTTATGACCGTACCTATTCTACGCAAACACAACGTTTAGGTATCCATAACAAAATTGATTATGTGTTTGATAACAAAAACAAGATCTCGTTATACAATTTGTACATCCATCAAAACGAGTACGAATCACGCCTGTCATCAGATACTTTGGGTCTGGGCTTAAACTCAACCGCCTTTAGCAAGCAGATCACCTTATCAAACAGGAGCACCTTAACCCAGCAAACCATTTATAACTCCACCCTGCATGGCGAGCATTTATTAGGTGATGAATGGAAATTTACCTGGGACGGGGTTTATTCCAGGGCTACCCGCAATATGCCCGACAGAACTGAGTTCTCCTACGATGCCAATAAAGCCATTAATAGCGCAGGGGCGGTTACCAACGAGTATGATAACAATACCGTATTAACCCACCATTGGGAAAATAATAAGGACCAGGATATCAGCGGTTACGCCAACCTGATCTATACCCCTAAAATTGCAGGTAAGCCCGTCGAGTTTTCTACCGGTGGCTTATTCCGGCATAAAATAAGAGATGCGTACTATATGGAATACACGTTAAAAGGAGGCTCTACGCTGTATAACAATAATTTTAGTTCTATTCCATTTACCTTGTCATCACCTATTAATGGTACCGGTAACAGCAACACCAATTTAGCCAACAACTATCATATAACCGAAAACGATAACGCGGAGTATGTGCAGGCCACGTTTGATCTGCTGCCTAAACTACAGGTTTTAGGTGGCGTCCGGATCGAGAATACCAACCTCTCCTATCTTACCCAATCGCCAATTACCGTATCTGCCCGAAGCGGAAAATATATTTATACTGATGTTTTGCCAAGCGTGCACTTAAAATACGCGTTAACCGATGAGCAGAATCTCCGGGCATCGTATTTCGCCTCTATCAGCCGCCCGGGCTTTGGCGAACAGGTTCCTTACCAAATAGATGGGGAATATTATAAGGAGGAAGGCAATCCGAATTTAAAACACATCACTGCTGATAATTATGATTTGAGATATGAATTTTTCCCGGGAGGGGCAGATCAGCTATTGCTGGGCTCTTTCTATAAAAAGATCTATAATCCTATCGAATATTATGTGGTACGTGGCTCCGGACCGAGCGATCTGCTTATCCAACCTCAGAATGATCCTGGAAACGCAACCAATTACGGTTTTGAAGCCCTGGCAACCAAGTTTTTTGGCATCATTGGCTTCTCTGCTAACTATACTTATACCCATTCCCGTGTTACTACACCCAAGCTGTTGTACGCCCCAACAGGCGCTAATGGCCAGCCGATGAACAGTATTATTGATGAAACACGCCCCTTACAGGGTCAGGCCAATCATGTGGGCAATGCATCTATATTATTTAAAAGCGCTAAACTGGGCTTAGATATGCAGCTGGCTTATGTATATACCGGTGAGCGCCTTGCCCAGGTATCGGCATACGCTAATCTCGACTTTTACCAGCACGCTTATGGTCAGTTAGATTTCTCGTTTGAAAAAACGATTGCCAAACATTTTTCTTTTTACGGCAAGATCAACAACCTTACCAATGCAGCTGCCAGGATATATCTGAAATATCCGCATGATAAAATTAAGTCGCAGCTGCAGGAGTTTTTGGGCAAACAAGATATAGCCGCTCAAACCCTGGTTCAAAGCGATTACTACAAAACACTATTCCTTGGCGGGTTCAGGTATAAACTCTAATAACAAATAAACTATAACGATGAAAAAATATATAATCCCCATCATCTCCCTGATATTATTAGCATCAGTCTCCGGCTGCCAAAAATGGAAAGGCGAACATACCGAGATCTATAATTATACCCCACCCGCAGCCAACCCGGTAAGTGATAAAGCCCCGCTGTCTTGCGGTGGCGGCAGTACGGTTAGCGCGGTAAAGGGCACTATGCTCAGCGGAAAAACCTATACCGTACAAGCCGGCTGCGACCTGGTTATTAATCCTTTGGATACTTTATTGATGCAGCCTGGGGTTACTTTAAATATGGGCACAGGCAGTAGTTTAATTGTTTTGGGTACCTTGGTGAGCAACGGTTCCAAAAATCAACCCAACTGGATAACTGTCCCCGGAATAACCAAAAACGATGCACCGGGTGGTGTTGCCCCTACTGCCGATCCGGCTTACTCGGGTAAATGGAAAGGTATTATTGCAGGACCAACCTGTAACCTGATGGTATTGCGTTGGACCCACATAGAGTATGCCGGGTTAACCGAAGGCGACGCGACATCTAAACTTGCCAGTTCGGGCTCTGGTAACCAGTACAGTATTCTATTCGCCAATTACAAAGGGAGTTTTATTATGGAAGATTCCTGGTTATATGGGGGTGTGGATGATCCTATCCGCATATCGGCTGGTAAAGTGGCCATTTTTCGCAATACCTTTGAAAAGAACGGAGCCAACGGCGGCGATTGTTTAAATGCCAAAGGTGGCACTGTAGGTACTATGGCTTATAATCTTTTTATAGGTACCGCGACAAACGGTCAAAAAGCATCTAATAAAGGACAGGCTATCGGTGCGCCGCAAACCAACCTGGTGATGTATAATAACACCTTTGTAAGCGGCGGATACCGGCAACAACAAAGCGGACGTGGTGGTTGTATCAATTATGAAGAAGGCGCCGCGGGTATGTATTACAATAACGTAGCTATCAACTGCCGGTTTGGTTACCGGGTAGTTGGCAATCCTGTTGCCGATGTGGCGCATCTTTCTTACGGTAATAATTACCAATGGGCCGATTCACTGAGCGTGGCCAACCAGTTTTATCCAACTGGTTATATTACCCAACCACAAACTACCGATATTCCATCAATTACCACTTCGGCAAAATATCTCCCAACCAATTACCCGCTGGGATCTGTTTATGATGGTAGCGATGTGGTTCAGAAAAATAATCCTGCATTTTTGAATTTTCCTTTACCTACAACAGGTCATGCTCTTTCTCAATACAGCGCTGTTGGAAATTTCAATTTTCATCTGCAGGCAAGCTCGCCACTTATCGGAAAAGGGAACACCAGCATAAAACCTTTGATCACCGTTCCGCTGGATAAAATTTATGGCCTTTCTGACGCGACACCTCCCGGTGCCGACCTTGGCTGCTATCAGTTAAACGGTACGGGCAATCAACACTAATTTTAACTACCAAGGCCGGCTGAACTTTCGTTCAGCCGGCCTTTTATAATTCTATTATAAAATGAATTTACTCATCAAAAGCTGCTTTATATTACTGATCTGCGCCTGTTTTATAACGACAAAGGCGTTCTCTCAATCCTCCGACTTAAAGATCATATTGATACGCCATGCCGAAAAACCGGTGAAGGGCGATAACTTGACTTGCCAGGGAGTGAACAGATCGTTAAAACTTCCGGCCGTTATTAATGCCAAATTTGGTGTGCCCGCTTATCTTTTTGTACCAGCCATGGGCCTGGGTGAAGCCACCAAACACTCCCGCATGTTTCAAACTATTATTCCTTTAGCGGCAAAGTACAACCTAACAGTTAACAGCAGCCGTCAGGAAAAAGATTCGTTAGGTATGGCTGCCGATCTTAAAAGCAGGGCCGGTACCGTCCTGGTGGTTTGGGAACACAACAATATTGTGCCCATTGTAAGAGCCTTAGGCGTAAAAGAAACCGGCCTAAAATGGCCCGACGACGATTATGACAGCATCTGGGTGGTGACTTTTAAAAACGGAAATGCTATGATTGCTTTTGATAAAGAAAACATCCATCCTTCCGTCGATTGCGGTTTTTAAATCTTTGTCCCACCCAGAGTACTTATCCTACTTGCTCTTATCAACTTTTATGGATAAAGATTTTGCTTATCACTGCTTTTTTCTTTTTTGATAAGGATGGGTTGTGTATCTTTATATACCTTCCTTAGATCACACCGTATATTATCAATCAATTATATCCTTAAAAAAGAAAAACATGTTTGACGAATTACTTAAATTGGTGCAAAACAATGCAGGCGCAGCAATTACCAACAATCCCCAAATTCCAAACGAACACAACGAAGCCGCGGTACAGGATGCTTCCTCATCCATCACGGATGTATTAGGCAGTCACTTATCATCTGGTGGTGGTGGATTATCTGGTGTACTATCATTACTTAAAGGCGGTGGTGGCGACTTGGCCAGTAATCCCATTGTGAGCCAGATTATACAACAGTTTAGCGGTAAACTCCAAAATAACTATGGGGTTGATGGCGACGCGGCCCAATCAACAGCAAGCAGCCTGATACCACAGGTTTTAGGACAACTGGCCAACAAAACCAATGATGCCGGCGACAGCTCTTTTGATATCCAAAGCATTTTACATTCACTAGGCGGTGCCGATGGCAAATTTGACATGAGCGATGCCCTGAATCTTTTCCACGGAGGCAATAACAACGCGGAAAGCGGCGAAGGTATATTAGGAAAACTGACGGGGCTATTTGGCGGGGCTAAGTAAGATAAATTTATAGACGAAAAAAGCCCAACGTTTGGTTGGGCTTTTTCTCGCATTGTAAATGCTTGATTCATATTACGCACTATAGATGGCCATATTCAATGCCCAAGACTCGAATAGCTTACAAAAAGTAAAGCTCAACATAGTGTTGGGCTTAGTTTGTTACTTATTAATTCGTGCTCACGCGCCACAGGCGTGCGCTAGCTAAGGGGTTGTAGCGGAAGAATTAAGCATAAATCCGCTTTAAGTTTCCTTTCAACCATTCGCTGAGTGTAGTTTTCGCAGTAGATGAAAGTATTCCTTGGGTACTTTTGCCGACGTCTTCTAAAGTTGCGATTCCTTTTTTTTCGTTAATCGGTAAAACATAAGTAGCGGCCCAAATTCGAACTCCTGTTGACTTATGATCTAAATAATCTAATAGCACTAATAGACTATCATGATCCTTAAGAAAGGTGTACGCGTTGGCGATTTCCTTATAGCTTTTATTTGCTATTTTATAATCACCAGTTTGAGATGCTTCTGCGTGTTTACTTGCAGCATCGACGAACTGGCAAAGTGCTGCATTGATATCATTTAATTTTTTCATGGTGTCCAACCAAAATCTTTTAATGTCTGAATGCCAAAATTGTATTGGGCCTCAAAGCTTTGTGTACTAAGCCACTGCCTAACAACTTGCCCTTCGGAAAAGGGTTGAATTGATGAATAATAGCCAGATATGCGAGCGTGAATTGACCCGGCTCCATGCGCTAATTTAAGTATATTATTAGTATTATGTATTGCCTCATTTCCAAAATTAGCCACATTATTGGGGGTTTGCTCAACAATATGGTGCCAAGCCTGACCCTGTCCGGCAGGTCCTAGGGCTCTTTTAGCGGCAGAAAAAGAGCCAAATCCAGTTCCTTCATCGACAGCTAAATTGGCTGCCAATCCATCTGCAAAATCAGCTTTCCGAGCAACCCCATTAATTAAGAAATTACCTCCGACCTCTCCAGCTCCCAAACCACCACTCATAACCATCGTGGCTCCAATAGACACTCCCTGAGCAGCATCAAGCATCGGCATATTAGCTCTTATCCCATCTTGAAGGGCCATTGTTGTGCCTTCATATGGAATATCTTTTATGGGATTAATAAAATCCCAGCTATCTTGCCCAAATTTGACATAAACACCATCTCTTCCGGTTGACCAGGTTTGGCCACTTACATCTTTTGCTCCGGCGCCATATTTAGCCGTTACTTCCGCTTGATTGTGTACACTTTTGTCATCAAATGCCGTTCCATCATCTAAGCGAACCATATCAAACATTCCGTCAACATCGATATGACTGATCGGATTGTTGTGGCCATAACTATATGAGCTCCACCGACGATCTTTTTCAGCAAGCGGATCCACAGTGTAAAACCTGGCAATCGTTGGATCATAGAACCTGGCTCCGTAATCATATAGCTGAAGGTTCTCTTGCAGCTCCTTCTTGTTGTAAAGATACTCATTTTTGGGGCTGGCTGTACTCGTGTTGATCTCCATCCCGAAAGGATAATAATCATCTACCTGTACCTGCCTCGCTACGCCCGTGCCCGTATCAAAGTTTACCCGGCTATTGCCCAGATGATCGGTTAATGTGTATTCGTAGTTATAGCTTACCGCATCTTTGGGTAAGGCCCTGCCCTCTTCTGTCTGGATAAAACTGAGCGTCGATGATGCCGCCGTGCCATCATACTGGATGCCGGAGATATAATCTGTTTTGGCCGTACTGATCAGTCTGCTTAGCTTTTGCCCCGTGGCATCATAGGTATAGGTAGTGCTCTTGCCCGTGATCGTTTGCGGCAGGTTCAGCAGGTTATAGGCGATATTGGTGATCCCTTTACTGTTGTCACTGATCAGGTTACCGTTACCATCATACGTATAGCTGGCTATGCCGTGTTTCTGCCCCACATCACTGGCTGTCGCGTCTGTAACGGCTTGTAACTGACTACTGCCTGTTGGATAAGTGTAGGTCAATTGATCGATGATGGTATCTCCCCGATAGCGGTTTAAAGCCGTGATATTACCCAACAGATCGTACGTGATCCCATTTTCATAATTTCCGGTAGACGCTGTGGCCGCGGTTAACCGGTTCAGCTGGTCATAGCCATAGGCATAGTTTTTATTAAAGTTGCCTGGTGTGCCCCAGTACTGGTAGGCGATATTCCCGTTATACTGTTTACTGCTCCCGGTATTGTAATACAGTTGCTCAGCAAACAGCGGTGCGCTGCTCGTGTTCAGCCAGCCACGTTCATTATAGCTATAGGTGATGGTTTGTTTAAAGTTGGTACTATCTGTACTATGCAGGTTCTTCTTCCATACCTGTCCGAGTTCGTTATACTCCATTTTGGACAGGATCGGATTCACGTCTGCTACCTGGCCCGCATTCTGGATCTGCTCCCGCATTGTCAGCTTCCTGCCCATGTGATCATAACTGTACTGGTTGATGATCGTCAGTTTGGCTGCTCCTCCTGTAGCCACAGTAAAATGCCGACGGTTGGTGCTGGTCACCTGATCGTTGAAGTTATATGTGTTTAACACGACATCGAAGTTGCCCGCGTTTACCGTACCACCCAGATAGTGCTGTTTATAACTTCGGATATTTCTGCCTTTATCATCATAATAGCTCACATCCCAAAGTGTGTCCGGCTTATCGTTGGCAATCGTGTTTAGTACCGTCGTCAAACTCGCGGTCAGCAGACCTTTGGTCATTGTACTCACACCATTGGTTACCAGGTAGCCTGCCGGCAGATTAGGGATATTATAATCATCATAATAGTTTATCGTTAACCTCTTGGTCAGTACCGGGTAACTGCCCAGCACGTATCCTGTTGGATTGGCCGTGGTATTATTCGTCTGGTCACGGGTATCCCATTGGGGTTTGGCATAGATACTATCCTGCAAACTTTTTAACGTTTTAGCGGAGCCCGCGTTCCAAAGTCCGGTGATAATTACCCGGCCCAGCGCGTCATATTTGCTTACCGTCCATTGGTTTCCTTGTCTTTGCAGGCTATCCTGGCTCAATACCGGCTGGTCCAGACGGTTATATACCGTAAACTCCCAGCCCTTGCCCGGGATCTTCTTTTGGGTCAACCGGTTCCGTTCGTCATAACGGTACTGGTAACACAGGTTATTGAGCAATATCGCTGAGGGTAAGGCAATATCAGCCAATGCTCTTGGTGGTAACACAAATGCCAGGTTACCCAGGTCGTCATATACATAATAGGTAGATAGGATCTGCAAAGTGGCAGCAACTGTCGGGTTACTTTTAGCGGGTAAATAATTAAACGTCCTTTTCAGCACAACATGACCTTCTTTGTCTTTATATTCTTCGGAGGTACCGCCACGGCCGCTTTTCCAATTTTCATCCTTAGTTATCGTCACATATAGCTGGCCGGCTCCGTAATTGCCATTCCTCGCTAATGTCCGGCTCCCATTGGCGTTGATGGTTGTGGTATAAAGCGCTACCAACATGGTATTTGCCGTATCTGTTATGCCCTTAACATTATTCGTCGTATAGGCTATTTTCTGGGTATGACCGGTCATATTGTTCGCTACCGGCTGCCAGTCTGTTCCCGGGGCGCCTTGTTCCATCACGCGGTTCAAAGGTGAAGGCTCGAAATTCGTGATAGAAAAAGGGCTGTTTGTTGTTACAACTCCTGCAGGTGGCGCTGTATAAAACTGGCTTTGAGCTCCGCTCAGCGCACCTGTTTTATAGCTTCCATCATTACTGCTCGCGGTAACATAGGGCAGATACTTCTGTGCTTCGCGCCCGAATTGGTCATAGGCGAAGGGCTGTACCACGTCTTTGTTTGATGGGCTCCCTTGTACCTGTACCGTTTGCAAAGGTCTGCCAAGTCCGTCAAAGTATTGAACCGTCTGCATCAGTTCGCAGGTGCTCCGGTTCGCAAAGTCCCCCGAGTTCGGCGTTGAACCTACCGTTCGCATTCCCCCAACCCGTGGCGTGCTGGTTACAATGTAGTTCTGGTTCTGGTTAAAACTGTTCGCCAGTTGCTGGCAATCCGGGTTGGCTATATACAAGCTCAGGCTGCTCCCCGGTGCAGCCGTAAAACTAAAGCCCGGGCTCAGCGTGATACTGCTGTAACTGAAATACGAACCCGCTGCAGGCGTACCCGTCATTGGTGCTGTTACCTGTATCTGCGCCTGGCTGCTGAGCGTCAGGAGCATGGAGTAGCAAGTAAAAAGCAAGCTTTTTATATTTTTCATGTGATAAAGTCTTATAGGTTGATACTTCGGATTACTGCCCTTGATAATGGTAGTCCATGTGCTTCACAATGTTCCCATCTTTATCCTTTATATTCATCAGGCGCTGGAAGCTGTCATATTCATAATACGTCGTCTCGCCTTTAGGGTCAGTTGAGCTTGTCATGCCCACCAAGGGATCGTAGGTGTATGTTGTAACCTGGGCGTTTTTTAAGCGGCTGTCGGTTCGCAATGGACTTAGCAAACCTCTAACCTGCGCATCTGTTCCCGGATTACTTCCAGCAAGCTGGTTTATCGTAGTCTGACCAAGTACATCTATCAGGCTTTGGTAAGTTGCATTTTTTACCTCTGCTATTGGGTATTGTCGATTATAGCCCCATAGATAAACAGTAAGTGGGCCATTAAATAAAGTCAGGGATATCACATTAGCGTTGTCATCATAAGCCAAATACTGAATTCTATTTTCCAGAGTGCTAGTATTGAATTGCGTCTGAATAAATTCTGGTTCTGTAATTTTTGTTGTCCAATTCTTATAAGCCAACTTAGTTGTCATTGTTGTTCCATTGTTATTTGTTTGTTTTTCCAATGGAATTGCTATCTGATGACGGGCAACCAATGAATCTATTGCTGCAGATGTCCCAATTGGATAATCTTGTGGATAGCTATTTTTGGTTTGAACGGTTGTTCTTCTACTTGTGCCCATCGTAATGATATTGGGTAATAAGTGAGCGGGATTATTATAAACTACTTGCTTACTTGAAATCACCGAGTCTATCAAAACGCCATTATTATAATTATAATTAACTGTTTTTGATGAATCTGAGCGAACCCATTCAGATACATATCTGAAATCATTTACGCGAAATTGTGCCGGAAATAACAAAGCTCCACACAGCCTTTCGTCTCTCTTATATTCTATGATTACGCCTCTCCCTCGCAGGTAATCATTACTTTGATAGGTGGCCGAATCATAATGACTGTTCCAGAAAACAGATTCTGGTTGAATAGAATAAAAGTTTTGGTTGTTTACAATTGGTTGATATGTCCCACCTTGGTTTCGATACTGTACCTCTTTGATCAATAACCCATTTTGCCAATCATTATCTATAAACGGAACCAGGGGTGAGGTTAAACTGCCTCCAGAATTATGGACAAAAGTAAAGGTACTCTCATTCTTTCCATTAGCACCATTTATGCCATTGAGCATGGTTACAAAAGTATAACCAACGCTTCCTCCTTTTATTGAACCTAATGGATATACACTATTAGCTGATTGCTTCCAATAATTCACATAATTAGGTGTTTCATAGTTTAATTTACATACAGCCTCTTCATCTAAAATCCCCCCTGGCTGTACTCTACCATACTGATATCGATAACTGGTTGTGGTGTAAAGGGGATAAAAGTTAACATTTCCGCTTGAACGAGTGGGATAATTCGCCTGCCGGTATACATATTGCTTTACCTCTTGATTACCATTAACAGAAGCTTGATCCACTATGCTTTGTATCCTCAACCCGCCAATTAGTTTATTTTTTTCTATATGTTGAGTAGTAGCCGTCATCAAGCTTACTTTGCAAAATGCTCCGTTAGCCGCCGCATTGCAGTTTACTGATATGGTGTAATTACCAGGGGTTAAGTTGAGCCCCTTTGTACCATCAGGTGTGAGCCCATTATAAAAAGATTGAAAAAAACCATTATCTCCGGAAATCGTGATCTGTGTAGGAGGATCTACCGGAGGATTCCCTGCCCCTGGTCCCGAAACGGGGCCGCTACCATCATTAAAACTAGCTATAGCTTTTAGTACAGTAGTTCCTACAGGTATGGTAAAGGCAGTAGTTGTATTTTGATTGTTTTGACCAAAAGTGTTGTAATTATAATTATTATAAACTTTCTCATCTCCGACAAAATAATAATCATTCTGTTCATAGTTAAATTTTGAATATCCCCCTGTCGGATAGGTAATTTGTTTTAAAACTGCCATTTGGCTATATGCAGAATCAATTTCTCTATTTGCTCCATCAAAGAAACCGTAGTCTGGTTCAATCGGAAGCAAGGTATTATTACTTGTTTTCCCATTGAAATAACCCCAATGATCTTGCGCGAAAGATAGTCTTGATACTACAGGAATGGTTTCATTGTAGCTAAGTGTGTATTTTGCGCCATTTTGATTGACAATCGATGTTAGTTTTAACCGACAATAATTCGGGCCGCTTCCAACATCTCCAAAATAACCGTAATTAAAAGCATATTGATATAGCGTCTTATCCGCATTTCTTATCACTAAACTATCAAGAGACTGCGTACCAGGTAAATCAGCACGATTATTCTTATAAACAAATTTTATATTATGACCAGCAGTTGATGTTATAGCCGATAGTCGAACACCATTCATGTTTATAGTATGGTTAGCTATATTATTGCAGTCAAATGTTTCATATCCATTATAACCTGGCACAAGCGTTTTTCTGGACATCGTTGGCTGCACGTCATAGCTGTAGTTAACCGGATCATATGTAAAGTTGATTATGTCACCACTTGGAAGCTGAATTTTTGTGAGATAATTAGTTCCATTAACAATGGGCGGCCCACAATTATTTCCTAAACTAGATCCATCTGTAGTAGCAAACGTAAATATGCGCCCTCCTTCATCAATGATTGAAAAAGAACCCGCTGTAAAATTATATGTGATTTTGATAGCGGAAAAAGGGATTGGGTGTATTTGACGCTGTTGATCTATATAAAATTTGCCACTGGCCCCTGGTATGCTATAGTAGAAAAGATCTGGTTGTGTGTCTATTGTGCCGTCTGCAGCCCTTTTTGCAAACTGATAAACACTACCTCCTCCGTTCTGATTATTATCATAAGCCAGATTATCTGGGTTCAAGATATAAGGAGGTAAATAATCATCCCCTAAAACAGGCGAGGCAAAACCTCCTGGTAAAAAATCTTTCATACCATTTACAGAACATGAAATAGTGCCTCCTGCATTTAATGCCCATCCCAAACCTGTATTGGGTGCCAATTCCTCTACTTTAATACCAGAAGAATTGTATGTTAACGAAATTGGCAATTCAAAATCTTTTATTTTTAAAGTATATAAGGGGGCTGTTATATTAGGCACACCGGTATATAACCCTACAGGTATATCTCCAAATTTACCCAGGGCGGATGCTTCCGGGGAAGTGGGTATCTGCTGCTTAAGTTTACTCGGATCCGGTGCGCTTGATGGATCACCAACCTGGGCCCTACCATGTTTAAGAATTCCTAAAAGCAGGACTAGTATAAAAAGTTTTCTAAAAAACATAATTTCATTTTTAATATGTATAAAATTGAATTTTTAATGGTTACTGTTAGGGTGATCAAGCTGTTTTTGCATTTTATCCATCTTTTTATTCTGCACAGTCATCTCTTGATCCTTTTCTATCAAAAACAGCGTCAACTCCTCTACCTTCTTCAGCAGCAGTTTATTCATCTCTCCCAAATTCAGACCGTCTTCTGCGATTTCCTGCTGAGATGGAATTTCGGGTAAATGCTGGTTTTGATCGATATAGGCTTTAACTTCTTGAAGTGTGGGTAGTTGATAATCCTTTTGGAAAACATAGTCAGGCCAGTTTGTTGCTTCAACCTTTATTTGTTTGGCGCGGATATTACCATTTACAGATAGGGCTTCTTTGGGAGTTAAGGTTCCTATACCTACGTTTCCACCGTTTATTGCCAATGGATAAAACCCCTGGGTTGTTGTATTCGCTGGCAATGTGCCTCCCCAGTTGGGGTTATATGTGCCTGTACCACTAAAATAGGCAGTAACTACAGTTCCGCCGTTCCTGTTGGCAACATCAAAGACGAGATAAACAGTAGACATATCGCCATTAAAGAGGGTACGAAAATTTGACATAATAGTATTACCTCCGTATGAGGTATTACTCAAAACAGAAATAGAGCTGGCTCCATCATACTGATTTGCATTTACATGTAATTCTACCGTTTGTACCCGGTTGGTAGCTTCAAAAGTAAGTGTATATGTTCCTTTTATTCGTGAACCACTGGCGATAACATAGGTGCCATCCGTTGGAACACCAATCGGGGAGGAATCATTTACATTAATTCCCTTAATGGAAAGAGCCCCGTTGACATCTAGTTTACCAATGGGAGTCTGCGTTCCAATACCAATAGAATTGGTGGTCGATGTAACAGCGCCACTGGTCGTCCATTGGGCATTTACGAAAGACGAGATGCTTAAAAATAGCGATAATGAAAGGATGAATTTTTTCATGATATAAGGGGTTAAAAATTTGTTTAGGAATATATCCTTGGCCACCTGTATTAGTTCGCTAATGGTTTTTTTGAACTAAACTGATACTATTTGGTTCGCTTTATTATGATGAACCGTTGGGGTGGAATTTAGAGCGCGATTAACGCCATAACAGATTATCAAAAAATGTTGCTCAACACTTTTAAAACCAGATATACACAAATGTACCTGGTTAAAAAGGTTTGAATGGTGGCACTACTTTGTCAGTGAAGTTAAAACCAACACATACAAATATCTCTGGTTAAAGTTATTTAAGCGGTGACGCTACTTTGTCAGTAAGACTTAATTTGAAAAAGTCTGGAGTTATACGGGTACAGTACTATTAGCTTAAACTTTTCGTAATTAAAAGTAAAAGCGTTTGTTTGGCTTTAAGAACTATTGCTATGGTCTCTGCTATTAATTTGTTAAGACAGTACGATTAAAACAGTGGGAAACAAAAGCAAAAAAAGCATATCCAATCAGTCCTAAAACTGCTCAGATATGCTCTCTTGTAATTATTTTTTCGTCGGGATGGCGGGATTCGAACCCACGACCTCCAGCACCCCATGCTGGCGCGATACCGGGCTACGCTACATCCCGAAAAGGTTGGAGAGGCAAATATAATAAGTAGACACTTATCTCAAAATGATTTGTATAAAAGTTGAGCTAATTCACTAACCATATTGGCTATTCCACGAAAAGGATACCTTCATTTATAAAAATTATTATCCACGAAAAAGCTTATTTTAGTTTTAATTATAAATCCTCAAAATTATCGGAATGCCTATTCTTCATTTACCTCCTGGACGAATTGCCACAAGATCATGGTTTGGGTCATGCGTAAAGCAATTGTTTGCTGTAGTTTTATACTTTCTGTTATTTAACGGTTCAATTTACGCCCAAAAAACAAGCTCCTTTCCTATCAGCACGCCCGAAGCGGAAGGTGTTTCCGCAGCCGGGATAGATAGTTTTTTGAATGCGGTGGCACAGAGCAAGCATGAATTTCATAGTTTTATGTTTTTGCGGCATGGCAAAATGATAGCACAGGGTTGGTGGGATCCGTACCAGTCAACTTTAAGACATAGCCTCTACAGCTGTAGCAAAAGCTTCACTTCTACGGCTATCGGGTTTGCCGTTAGTGAAAAACGCTTATCGGTAAATGATAAGGTGGTCTCTTTTTTTGCGGGCAGCTTACCAGATACTATACCGCCTTACCTTGCAACGCTTACAGTAAAAGACCTTTTGACGATGAGTGTAGGCCAAGCTATCGACCCAACTTTTGCCATTGTATCCAAAGAGGATAATTGGGTAAAGGCTTTTCTGGCATTGCCTATAGCGCATAAACCCGGCAGCCAGTTTTTATACAATTCTATGGCTACGTTCATGCTATCGGCCATTATACAAAAGGTAACCGGGCAAAAAGAGGTTGATTATCTTAAACCCCGTCTTTTTGACCCCTTGGGCATAAAAGGCATGGATTGGGAAATTAATAGGCAAGGCATTAATACCGGTGGTTGGGGCCTGCGTGTAAAGACCGAAGATCTGGCTAAATTGGGGCAGCTTTACCTGCAAATGGGTGTATGGAACGAAAAACAACTATTGCCAAAGGAGTGGGTTGAGGAAGCTACCACCTTTAAAATTGACCAGGCACCGGGCGTAGCTCAAAGCAAAAGAGACTCGAGCGACTGGATGCAGGGTTATTGTTATCAGTTCTGGCGCTGTCGCCATAACGCATTCAGAGCCGATGGGGCTTTCGGGCAGTACATTATTGTGATGCCAGAGCAGGATGCGGTGATCGCGATCACCTCGGAAACAAGCGACATGCAGGGAGAGCTTAACCTGGTATGGAAATATTTACTGCCGGCCATGCATCCGAAGGCATTATCGCTTGATAAGACCAGTGATGTTAAGCTCGAGAAACATTTAGCAGATTTAAGTTTACCTCCTAATACGGATACCCGCAGCAATGCAAACAGCACCTTCACCAAAACCTTTTCTATTCAACCAAATGCGCTCCATATCAGTTCAATTTCTTTTAATATAGTTAATAAGGTTTGCCATGTGACCTTGAAAAAAGATTCGGCAAGTTATACGCTCAATTTTGAAACAGGCAAATGGTTGCCTGGCGAAACCGACAGGCAAGGCCCTGGTTTAGTTACAGGTGGTAGGGAAGATTTTTCATTATTGGTCCCTTACAAAGTAGAGGGCAGTTACGGATGGAGTGATAACCAAACATTACAGTTAAGGCTACGATATATTGAAAGTCCACATACAGAAATCATCACCTGCCATTTCAACAATCAGCAGTTAAATGCCGATGTGGAATATAGCTTTAATTATGGCAAAAATAAATTAACGTTACATGGGGAACTGGTTAAGTAAAGAATAAGACCTAATGACAACCAGTCTATTACCTTACTTCAATCTTATAACTTAATTCAACAAAAAGTTGTTAAAACAATTTATATATTTTGACATCAGCTCAATTTCAGGAAAAGTCATAGTAGCCATATATTCGTTACCAAGGCAAATATTTAATGCAGATAAGATGTTCCCCTTAACATCTTAAAAAACAATAGTATACCGATACACAGAAGTACACATCCATTGCAAAATATATTTTGCTTCTATTCTTAAATTGGCATGAATTCCAAATTAATATGACAACTTATTTACAAACAAGTAATTTATAAAACATCCACAGTTTAGAGCAGTCGCTTGATTTTAAATTATTCATATTGTTTATTATTCCTCCTCGTATTAACTTAATTGGGGTATTATATATATTGTTCTGTTTTTTCGTTTAATATTGTGTTGGGAATTTTTGCACCTGTATATGAATTCTGCTGAAAATTATGACGTGCTTATTGATAAGATCAACATCTTTATCCGGAAGTACTATTTCAATAATTTTCTACGCGGACTGATCTTTTTGGGTGCCGGCCTGTTTACAGCCTATGTAGTTATTACGCTGAGCGAATATTTCGGCAATTTTAACGTCGTTTTCCGTAGTATCCTTTTCTACTTTTTTATAGTTTTAAATATCGGGCTGGTATGTTGGCTCATTTTACCACCATTTCTGTCATGGCTCAAGCTGGGTCACTCCCTAACCCATGATGAAGCAGCCGAGATCATCGGTAAACATTTTCACGATGTTAATGATAAATTGCTAAATACACTACAGCTTAAAAAACTGGCAGCTGCCGACGAAAAACATCGGGTTCTTATTGAGGCCAGTATCGATCAAAAGATCGAAGCCCTAAAACCGGTTAGTTTTCCTTCGGCTATCAATATCCGGGAAAACAATAAATACTTAAAATGGGTGCTGGCCCCTGCTGCAGTCATCATCGTCATCGCTTTTGCCGCTCCATCTATACTTACCGAAAGTACAAAAAGACTCATCAGGCACAATGAATACTTTGCCCCGGTAGCTCCTTTTCGTTTCCATATTTTAAATAAAACCCTATCCGTAGTTCAAGGAGATGACCTTAAACTTGATCTTAAACTCGATGGCAACCGGCTGCCTGTCGATGTTTATATAGAAACAGCCAACAATACTTTTAAGCTCGATAAGGAAAATATCAGCAAGTTTCATTACCTGTTCAGCAATCTGCAGCAAAATACAACGTTCCGGCTGCTGGGGAATGGCTTTGCTTCGGTTCCTTACGAAATAAGGGTAAACCAGAAACCAGCTCTATTGCATTTTGATGTAGAATTGAACTATCCGGCCTATTTGCATAAAAAAGCAGAAAAACTGCTCAATGCCGGCGACCTGGTAATTCCGGAAGGTACCACGGTAAATTGGCTCCTGCACACCCAACATGCTTCTGGCCTGCAGTTTTATTTAAATGGGATTAAGCATAGCGCCAAATTAAGCGGGACTGACTTGTTTGAGTATAACGAAAAAATCTTTAAAAGTGCCGTTTACAAACTTAACCCCGTAAACCCACAGGTTAACCACAGCGACTCTTCTGCTTATCATATTAATGTAATAGCTGACGAATCCCCAACCATTACCGTAGAGGAAAAATCGGATTCAGTAAGCACTAACGCATTGTATTTCAGCGGAAAAATGCAGGATGACCATGGTTTTTCATCACTCATTTTTCATTATAGCGTACAAAGAGCTGGCAATAAGGCCCCTCAAAAAACGTTTACCAAACGAATTGATGCCGCGATGAACCAAACACAGTCAAACTTCTTTTATTTCTGGAATTTGAAGGCGTTGGGTATAGAACCAGGGGCACGTGTAAGCTATTTTTTTGAGGTTGCCGATAACGACGGAGTAAACGGACCTAAAAGAGCCAGAACTGCAGAGCGCACACTTAATTTGCCCGATGCCAAAGCCATTAATGAACAATTGAATGCTGGTACCCAGGCGGTAAAACAAAAAATGCAGTCGGCCATAAAATTAGCTGGTCAGGTTGAGCATGATTCGCAAAAACTCAATCAGTTACTGCTCAATAAAAACACACTATCCTTTGATGAAAAAAAACAGGTAGAAGATCTGCTGCAAAAACGGCAGGACCTGGAGAATCTGGTAAAAGAAATAAAAGACGAGAACCAGAAAAACCTGTATAACCGCAAAGAAAATCAGCAACAAAACGAAGAGTTGCTAGCAAAGCAAAAACAAATTGAAGACCTGTTTAATAATGTGCTTGATCAAAAGACAAAAGAACTCCTGCAAAACCTCCAAAAGCTTTTAGATCAGGAACAAAAAGATGCTACCCGCGATGAATTATCAAAAATGCAAATGGATAATAAATCGCTCAAAAAAGAGCTTGATCGCATGCTGGAGCTTTATAAAAAGCTTGAATTTGATCAAAAGCTGAATCAAAGCGTTGATCAGCTAAATAAACTGGCCGATAAGCAGCAGCAACTCTCTGATAAAACCAAACAACAGGGGGCTGATCAAAAAGCGTTACAGCAGGAACAGGAAAATCTGAAAAATGATTTTCATGATATCAAAAAGGGCTTGGAAGATCTGCAAAAAACCAACGAACAGGCAGAACACAAACAGGATTTTCAAAACCCCGAAAAAGAAACGCAAAGCATTGATCAGCAAATGGATCAAAGCGCCGGCGAATTGCAAAAAAATAATAAAGATGGTGCCTCAAAATCACAAAAACAGGCCGCCAAGCAAATGCAGCAATTAGCCGCCAAATTATCGCAGGATAATGAAGAGGGCGAAAGCAAAGAAAATGCTATTGATGCCCAGCAACTGCGCGAGTTATTAAAAAGCCTGGTGAACAGTTCATTCGATCAGGAAAAGGTGATGCAAACCTTAAAAGGTACTAATCCTACTGATCCTTCTTACATTTCGCTTTCACAAAAACAAAAAGATATTAAGGATAACCTGAAAACAGCCGAGGACAGTCTTTATGCCATCAGCCGGCGTATCCCTCAAATACAGTCGACCGTGAACCAGGAGATCAGTGGTGTAAACAGTCATATCGACCAGGCATTGGATAACCTGGGAGATCGTCGTACAGCCGAGGCCAACCGTCATCAGCAGTATGCCATGACTGCCATGAATAACCTTGCCCTGATGCTAAGCGAAGCATTGGAACAACTGCAAAAACAGATGAATAAAGGCGGAAAAGGCAAGGGTAAAAAGCAATCTGTATCGCAACTGGCAAAAATGCAGGAACAGCTTAATCAAAACATGCAGAAGGCTCGCGAGCAGATGCAACAGCAAGGCAACCAAGGTAAAAGCGCACAGGGCAAACAGGGTAATATGAGCGAACAACTGGCCCGGATGGCGCGTCAGCAGCAAATGATCAGGGAATCTCTTGAACAGATAAACCGGGAGCAAAACAAGGACGGGAAAAGCGGATTAGGAAATTTGGATAAAATTTCTAAAGAAATGGAACAAACTGAGCATGATCTCGTAAACAGGAAGATTACAGATGAAGCGTTAAAAAGACAGGAACAAATCCGGAGCCGGTTATTGGAGGCTGAAAAGGCAGAACAGGAGCGTGAACAGGATCAGCAAAGAGAAAGCCATGCCGGTAAGGATGTACCTCCTGGTTATATAAAAGCACTGCAGGGATACCAGCAACAAAAAAGCAAACAAACGGAGCAAATAAAAACAGTGTCTCCGGCACTTAATTTGTATTATAAACAAAAAATTAAATCTTACTTTGATCAACTTAATGCCAAATAACATGGAACAGGCAAATGTTCATACCAGCAGCGAATTGTTTACGTTACAACTACCGTCAAAAACGGAAAGTATAGCGCAACTTGAGCAGCTGATTGAAGAAATTGCTGATAAATATCATGTAGCCGAGGATACCTTCGCTAACATGATGACCTGCCTTAACGAAGCCACCATCAATGCCATTATTCATGGCAATAAGCTCGACGAAACAAAAAAAGTAATTATTAACGCCGAGGTAGAGCCTAAGCGCATTATATGGACCGTTACCGACGAAGGCCCGGGTTTTGATTATGTAAACCTGGCCGATCCAACTTCTCCTGAGAATCTGGAGAATTTGACCGGCAGAGGCGTTTTTATTATCAAGCATTTGGCCGACCAATGCATTTTTAATGCATCGGGCAATACTATCGAACTACATTTTAAAATATAATGCCCGCTATTCAGTTTTTTGAAGAAGACATCAGTTATAAACTTAAAAATAAAACCCTTGTGCGCCAGTGGATCAAAGATACCATCATCGCCGAGGGTTTTAAATTGAAAGAACTTACCTACGTTTTTTGTTCAGACGCGTATTTGTTACCCATGAACCAGCAGTATCTTGACCATGATACCTATACCGACATTATTACTTTCGATAATTCAGAGGCTGAGGGCGAAATTGTAGGTGATATTTTTATTTCTATTGAGCGCGTACGTGAAAATGCTGCTAAGTTTAAGATCACAGAAACCGATGAGTTACACCGTGTAATTATCCATGGTGCTTTACATCTTTTAGGCTATACAGATAAAAGTGTTGTTACAAAGAAGAAAATGACACAAAAAGAAGATGAGTATTTGGCTAAACGAAGTTTTAATAGTTAATTTTACTCAAAGAAATTTGTTTCAACATCAATTATAAAAAACAATGAAATTACTCGCTTTAATATTCGCGTTCCTTTTTATCGCAGCGCCCTCATCTGTGTATGAGTTTAAGCTGAAAAGTATTGACGGTAAAGATTTTACCCTGGCCAAATACAAAGGCAAAAAAGTACTTATTGTAAATACGGCTTCTAAATGCGGTTTCACCAAGCAATACACTGATCTGGAGAAATTATCCGAACAATACAAAGGTAAATTAGTAGTGGTGGGTTTCCCGGCAAACAATTTTGGCGGACAAGAACCTGGCACCAATCAGGATATCAAAACCTTTTGCAAAGAAAACTTTTCAGTAACCTTCCCAATGAGCGGAAAAGTTAGCGTATTGGGCCTGGATATTGATCCATTATTCCAATATTTAACCACTGCACCAAATCCTGATTTTACAGGCGATATCAAATGGAACTTTGAAAAATTCCTGATCGATGAAAATGGTAAACTGATACATCGTTTCAGATCACAAACAACACCATTATCACCGGATATTACTAAATATTTGAATTAAGATCTTACTTTCAAAAAGGCAAAAAGCCGTAGGATAGTATCCTACGGCTTTTTTGTTCATTTTGTTCACCGAATATGCCTGTTTTTTAGGGCTAAATGTATAGTGTTGGTGTATGTTATTCTATATAGTTGTATTTAGTTGATTTATCGCAAAAAGATATTACAAAACTATCACGTAACATTTTTGCTAATTCCCTTTATTGCCTTGCTCCTTGGCTGCTTTTTCCTTGTCCTTTTGAGCCTGCTCTTGTACCTTTTTTATAGAATCCTGTTTGGCCTTCGCAGCTTTTTTCTTTTTGTTAAAAAAGCCCCTCAGTAAAAAATTATGCTGTGCTGCTTGCAAGTCTTCATTTAAAGTATTGGTGGTTGTATGTACCTTTTTCATAGTAGTTTGTGCTTGCTTAACCGTACTTTCGATGTTTTTAGCCATCGCATCATTATTTAGCAAGCGTCCTATACTTCCTTTTCCATTATTGATTTTTCCTACAATCTGTGAAAGATCTGTTGTCAACGTCTCTGCATTATCAGCAACACGGGTAAGCTTGGTGATGATCTTGTCCACATCAACAGGATTAATGGATCCTAAACGACCTCCTGGCTGTACCTCCTGCTGACTTGTTATACCTCCCGGGGCTATCACAACCAGCTTATCGCCCATTAAGCCATCGCTTCCAATACTCATTTTCGCATCGGTCTTGATGAACTTTTTAACGCTGTTATTCAGCGTCAGATCAACCCTTACCGAACTATCCGTAATAATGTTAATTGACTGTACTACACCTATGTTAATCCCGGCAAAGCGTACATTATTACCTACCTGCAAGCCACTCACATTTTTAAAGGTGCCATAAACATTAAAAGTGGAATTAAACAGGCTCTTTTGACTCCCTATAAAAAATATACCCAATACAAGCACCACCAGTCCGGCGAAGGTGAACAGGCCAATTTTTATTTTTTGCGATGATGTGGTTTTCATGTTGTTTCGTTAAAAAATGATCTAACCATTTTATTATCCGATTTTTGCAGCTCTTTATAAGAGCCTTCGGCTATGTATTCTCCGTCATCCATCACCACAATCCGGTCGGCCGTAATGCGGGCACATTCCATATCATGTGTGATAATGATAGATGATGTTTTATATTTCTGCTGCATATGGAGTATCAGCTCACTGATCTCCCGTGAGGTGATCGGATCGAGCCCCGTAGTTGGTTCATCATACAGCATGATTTCGGGCTTTACAATAAGTGTGCGGGCCAGGCCTACCCGTTTGCGCATTCCACCAGACAGGTCTGAAGGCAGCTTATCAATAGCATCCAGCAAACCCACCCCATCCAATACCTCTTCCACCCGTTTATCTATATCCTGCTGATCGGTAAGCTTTAACACGCGGGTTAAAGGAAACTCCAGGTTCTCCCGTACGGTCATGGAATCATACAAAGCCCCACTCTGGAACAGAAAGCCAATCTTCATTCGCAACTGTTTCAGTTCTTCATCCCCCATTTCAGCAACATTTTCGCCTAATACTGTCAATGTACCAGCATCCGGTTTAAGCATACCCACAATGCATTGAATGGTTACTGATTTACCCATACCTGACTTTCCCAATACCACCATATTCTCCCCCCTTTTCAAGTCAAAATTGATATTTTTCAGTACCTCTTTATCACCAAAAGCTTTGGCTATCCCTTTAGCATGTATAACTACCTCAGTCTTTTTTGATGAGGCGGGCTCTTTGATTTCTTTATTTTCGCCGGATGCTTTCATATCAATGATAAAATAATATACTGGTGATCTGAACAGCGATAGCGTCAATAACAAATATCCAGAGGGAAGCAGTAACCACAGCCGAATTGGCGGCTATACCAACGCTCTCGGTACCTTTGTTGGAATGATAGCCTTTATAACAGCCCACAAAACCTATCGCGAAGCCAAAAAATACAGTCTTTACCACAGCCGGTAAAAAGTCCGAAAAATCAAGAGAGGAGATACATTTATTAAAATACAGTGAAAAGCTGATGCTATCCGTAATATTCAGAGCCAGGAAGCCACCAAACAGGCCTATAGCATCGCCAATAATAGAAAGCAAGGGCACCATGAGACTGGTGGCAAAAATGCGCGTAACAACGAGATATTGCAGTGGATTGGCGCCTGATACTTCCATGGCGTCTATCTGTTCGGTAACCTTCATGCTGCCCAGTTCGGCACCAATACTTGAGGCTATTTTGCCGGCGCAGATAATAGCCGTGATAACAGGCCCTATTTCGCGTATAAAAGAAACCGTAAGGGTTTTTGGTAACATACTGGCAGCACCGAGATCAACTAATGATGGCCTGAGCTGTACAATTAAAACCAGCCCCATGATAAAGGAGGTAATACCCACCAGCATCATGGAGCGGTAGCCTATTTCATAACACTGCCGTACAAATTCCGACCATTCAAAGCCGCCGGCAAATATATTTCTGAAAAACCTGGCAAAGAAAACGCATTGTTCACCAATGCCTTCTGCCCATCTCCTCCATCCGGTAATCGCTTGTTCTGCCATAAGTTACGTTAACTAATTGTCAGGAGTAAAACAAAATTTTACTCATTTGTTTTGCAGTTCAAGAAAATCAACCTTTAGGTTCGGCTTGCGGGTTTATGCCATTGGTATATCAATGATCAGGAAACGGGAAAAGTCTTCGGGTTCAATTGTAAATGAACTGGTATCATAAACACCCAGCGCATCCCTTTTGTTTAAAACCATATTGTTTATTTTAACAGAACCCTCAATAACAAATACATAAGCCCCATTTCCCGGTGTCTTTATATCATAATTTAAGCTTTTACCGGCTTCAAAATCTCCCATGCTAAAAGTGGCATCCTGGTTTAACCAAAGGGTATCCGGCCCTTTTACCGGGGATATGAGTGTAGTGAGCTCATTTATTTTTAAAAGTGGTTTAAAATCCTTTTGATCATAGCGTGGTTGTATGTCACGCTCTTTAGGAAAAAGCCAGATCTGTAGGGTTTTAGCCTCTTCTGTACGTGATGCGTTATATTCAGAATGATAAATACCCGTTCCGGCCGACATTACCTGTACTTCACCTGCACGGATCACACCGGTATTACCCATGCTGTCTTTATGCTCCAGGCCTCCTTCCAACGGAATGGTTATGATCTCCATATTATCATGCGGGTGTGTCCCAAAACCGGTACCGCCGGCAATAATATCATCGTTTAATACTCTTAATACACCAAAATTAACCTTGTTGGGGTCATAATATGATGCAAAGCTGAATGAAAAGTTGGCTTTTAACCAGCCCAGGTTATTTTTTCCACGTTCATTTTCGGGATAAAATATCGTTTTCATGATGTTCTCCTATTTATATGTTTAAACACACAATTTTTATTCCACAATTTATTTATGTGTATTTTTGCAAAAAATTGTGCAGACCATGTCAAATAAGGCTATTATTGCGGGTTCAAGTGGACTAATTGGCAGTAATTTATTGGATATTTTACTACGGGAGGCTTTTTATGATGAAGTTTTAATTCTGGTTAGAAAAGAATTACCCATACAACATCCTAAATTGACTCAATTGGTAGTGGATTTTGATCAGCTGGAGCGTTATTCCAGTGCTATAACCGGTCACGCTATATTTTGCTGTCTGGGTACAACCCGGCACAAAACACCAGACAGAACTGTTTACCGCAAAATTGACCATGACTATCCTTTGATGTTGGCACAATTGGCGCATAAGAATGGAGTAGAGCAATATCATTTAGTATCCTCTATTGGCGCTAATGCTGCTTCATCAACGTTTTATATTAAAACAAAAGGCGAGATAGAAGCAGATATACAGTTGGTCGGTATTCCTTCGTTGCATATTTATCGCCCATCTATGCTAATCGGTAAAAGAACAGAAAGACGGCCTGAGGAAAAAATAGTAACCGGCTTATTTAAAATTATAGATCCCCTATTATTTGGCGGGCTCAAAAAATACAAAAGCATCCTGGCGGCAACTGTGGCTGTTGCTATGTATAACCAATCAATACAAACTAACAAGGGCTCATTTATATATGAGTCTGACAAAATAAAAGAACTATCGTGAGCACTTACATTTCTGCTGAAAATCTTGGTCATCAATTTCATGACAACTGGCTGTTTAAAAATATAACCATCGGTATAAACCGTGGCCGCCGGGTTGCGTTGGTTGGTGTGAATGGCGCGGGTAAATCTACCCTGTTAAAATTATTGGCCGGTCACTTAAAACCAACCGAAGGCAAGGTTGTGCAGGCCCGTGACCTGAATATGGGTTACCTGGAGCAGGATCCTCATTTTAAAAACGCGGTAACCATTAGTGATTATATTTTTCATGCTGATGATGTACAACAACAGTTGATCCGTAAGTATGAAGAGCTTTTGGAAAACGACCCCGACAATGCCAAAGCCATTGAGAAAGTAATGGAAGAGATGAGTGAGGTTGATGCCTGGGAATATGAGTACAAGATCAAGACTATTTTGGGTCGGTTGGATATCCATCATCTGAATCAAAAGATCAATACCCTATCCGGTGGACAAAAGAAACGTTTGGCCCTGGCCAAGTTGCTTATTGAAGATCCGGACATTTATATTCTGGATGAGCCTACCAACCATTTGGACATTGATACTATAGAGTGGCTGGAGAAATTACTAACGGAAGGCAACAAAACCATATTAATGGTTACACACGATAGGTACTTCCTGGACAATGTATGTAACGAGATATTAGAGATAGACCGGGGTAAAATACAACCCTACAATGGCAGCTACGGATATTATTTGGAAAAGAAAGCAGAACGTGATGCTGCGGATGAAGCCACTTTCCAAAAAAACAGCAACCTATTGCGCAAAGAGTTGGAATGGATGCGCAGGCAACCACAAGCCCGCGGAACCAAATCAAAAGCCCGCATTGATGCTTATTATGACCTGGAAGAGAAAACCAAAGCTGGTGGCATACGTGAAAAGGTTGAACTGAGCGTAAAAACTGCACGCCAGGGCAACAAGATCATGGAAATGGAACACCTTTTCAAATCATTCAGCGATCGTACTTTTATTAATGACTTTAGCTATATATTCAAAAAGGGCGACCGTATTGGTTTAGCTGGCCGCAATGGCAGTGGTAAATCGACCTTACTTAACATTATCACCGGGGGCTTACAACCAGATAAAGGAACCGTAGTAAAAGGAGAAACTACCTTATTAGGTTATTTCCACCAGTCGGGCATTACTTTTAAAGATGATGAGCGCGTAATTGACATTGTAAAAAATGTGGCTGAGTTTATCACTATGGCCGATGGTAAAACCATCTCTGCCTCTGCCCTGCTTACTTTATTCCTCTTCCCTCCTGCTAAACAATATGGCTTTATATCCAAATTAAGCGGCGGGGAAAAGAAACGTCTGCAGTTGATGAGCATCCTGATGAAGAATCCAAACTTCCTGATACTGGATGAGCCTACCAATGATCTGGATATTGACACACTGAATGTACTGGAAGAGTTTTTAACTAACTATACCGGCGTACTGATGATCGTATCGCACGACAGGTATTTATTAGATAAACTAACCGATCAGCTATTTATTATGGAAGATGGCGGCCAGGTACGTATCTATAATGGCAATTACTCTTCTTACCGTATTGATCTGGAAGAAGAAAAGCAACAAGCTAAAAAGCCTGCACCTGTCGCCCCTACGCCTGTAGCTACACCTAAAAAAAGCAAGCTAAGCTTTAAGGAAGCTAAAGAACTGGAAGCAACAGAAGTGGAAATACAAGCTATAGAAAACAAGATAAAGGACAAAACCGAACAATTAAATACTACAGGTATAGCTCCGGAAAAACTGAATGAAATACTGGTTGAGATTGATGCTTTAAATAAACAATTAGATGCAAAAAGCATGCGTTGGATGGAGCTTACTGAACTAAACGAATCATAACGTGAAAATATCCGATATCATTGCTTCTGTAGGTGTAATCATACTTTTGATCGCTTTTTTATTAAATTTATTCAACAAATTATCAGCCGAAAGCAAGATATATAAACTCATGAATTTTGTAGGTGCAGGCACTTGCTGCTATGCCTCTTACATGGTTAGTTTTTATCCATTTGTTGTATTAGAGGGCGTTTGGGGCTTTGTAGCCTTAATATCATTATTAAAAGTTCCACGTGGAACATCCATATAGATTGAATAATTTTGTATTCTATTATTCAAATAAGAATAAAACAACCTAATGTTCCACGTGGAACATTAACAATAAACAAGATCAAATCGCTTTATTTAAGCATAATTGACTATAAGATCATAATGTTCCACGTGGAACATGGAGGTAAAAATGTTTAAAAAATATAATGTAATAGTTGTTGGTGCAGGCCACGCCGGCTGTGAAGCTGCTGCTGCTGCTGCCAACCTGGGATCATCTGTATTGCTCATCACCATGAACATGGGCACCATTGCACAGATGAGTTGTAACCCTGCTATGGGTGGCGTTGCCAAGGGACAAATAGTGCGTGAGATAGATGCCTTAGGTGGATATTCAGGTATTATTACAGATAAAACTTCTATCCAATTTAGGATGTTAAACCAATCAAAAGGCCCTGCTATGTGGAGCCCAAGGGCACAAAGTGACCGCATGCGCTTTGCAGAAGAGTGGCGTTTAGCTTTGGAAAGAACTCCAAATGTAGACTTCTGGCAGGATACTGTTACCTCCCTTTTAGTAAAAGATAATACCCTAAAAGGAGTACGCACTTCTATAGGTGTAGAGATAGAAGCAGATGCCGTAGTACTCACCAACGGTACCTTCTTAAATGGTGTGATACATATAGGCGAAAAGAAATTTGGAGGTGGCAGATCAGGCGAAAAATCGGCTACTGGTTTAACCGAACAGCTCATTACTTTAGGTTTTGACTCAGGTAGAATGAAGACTGGTACCCCACCCCGTATTGACGGACGCAGTCTTAATTATAGCCTGATGGAAGAGCAATGGGGTGATGAAGAACGTGGCCGTTTTTCCTTCACCGATGTTGATATGATCCAGGAACAACGCTGCTGCTGGATCACTTATACCAATACCAAAGTACACGAAACATTAAAAGAAGGCTTTGAAAAATCGCCCATGTTTACTGGTCGTATTAAAGGATTAGGTCCCCGTTATTGCCCTTCTATCGAAGATAAAATAAACCGTTTTGCCGAGCGCGACCGTCATCAAATATTTGTTGAACCCGAAGGATTGAATACAGTTGAGATCTATGTAAATGGTTTTTCGACGTCTTTACCAGAGGATGTACAGTACAAAGCACTTACCCAAATACCCGGTTTCGAGACTGCCAAAATGTTCCGCCCGGGTTATGCCATAGAGTACGATTACTTCCCACCTACCCAGTTAGGTTTAACTTTAGAAACTAAACTGATCAGCAACCTGTACTTTGCCGGACAGATTAATGGTACCACCGGATACGAAGAGGCAGCCTCACAAGGCTTTATTGCAGGTATTAACGCACACCAAAAAATCAACGATAAACATGAATTGATCCTGAAAAGATCGGAGTCATATATAGGTGTATTGATTGATGATTTGGTAACAAAAGGTACCGAAGAACCCTATCGTATGTTTACCTCCAGGGCCGAACATCGCCTATTGCTACGCCAGGATAATGCCGATATCAGACTTAGCCCAATGGGTCATGAACTGGGATTGATCAATGATGAACGTTTGGAAAAGGTAAAACAAAAGGTTAAAAACTCCGATGATATCGTTGCCTATACCAGGAACAAATCAATAGACCCAAGTCATGTGAATGGCCTGTTGGATGATTTAGGTACAAGCCCCCTATCACAAAGTGTTAAACTCTTTAATTTATTAAGTCGCCCTCAAGTTGGTTTTAATGATCTTAAAAAAGCCGATGAGCCCTTAGCCGAATTATTATCAGCCTATGATAAAGAAACTATTGAGCAAGCTGAAATAAAAATCAAATATGAGAGTTACTTTATAAAAGAATTGGAAATTGTCGATCGCATGAAAAAAATGGAAGACAGAGAGATCAATCCGGAATTTGATTACCATACTCTGGTATCACTTTCAAAAGAAGCGCGCGAAAAATTAATGAAGATAAAACCACGCACATTAGGTCAGGCATCCCGAATTTCGGGTGTGTCACCGTCTGACATTTCAGTTTTAATGGTTCATGTATCCAGATAATTTATAACTAATTGATAATAAATAAGTTATAAAATATTGTTTTAAATCGATTATTTTAAATTTTTAATATCACAGATCATAAAAAAATAAAAATCGCTTATATCGCCTAAAAACTATGTTAAATAAAAAACGGGTTAATTTTTCCTATTTTCCATCCTATTTTTTGGCCATTTTATTTCTTTTTGGCTGCGCAGCCCAACAACCACCGCAGGGAGGACCTCGCGACCTTACTCCACCAAAATTAGTGAAGGCAATACCTGCCAACAAAACCCGAAATTTTACGGCTAAAGAAATTAGCCTCGAATTCGATGAGTTTATTAAACTCACCAACCAGTACCAGGAAATAAGCATGAGCCCTACGATGGATAAACAACCGGAGTACACTGCTAGCAAAAGGATACTAAAAATAAAATTGAAGGATACCCTTCAAAAAAATACTACTTACGTTATCAATTTTGGAAAAGCTATCCAGGATGTTAATGAAAGCAACGTGCTTAAAAACTTTACCTACGTTTTTTCAACCGGCCCACATATTGACTCTTTGAGTATTTCCGGAACCGTTACCAATACCTTAACCCAGGAAAAAGAAAAAGATGTAACCGTGATGATCTTCACGTTAAAACAGGACTCCCTCCTTTTCGGGAAAAAGAAACCGAGCATCTTTGCCACAACAGATTCTTCAGGGAACTTTAGCTTAAACAATCTTCGTGAAGACACCTATCGCATCTATGCTTTAAAAGAAGCATCGCCTAATAAGATATTTGATAACGATCAGGAGCTAATAGCTTTTTTAAAAAAACCTATCCACCTCAGATCCGATACTTCAAATGTTCAATTAAATCTGTTTAAGCAAAATCCCGAAAAATTCAGATTCTCCGAAAAACGTTTTGATACCGACGGAAAAATGCTTTTTGTTTTTAATAAAGCACTAACTAATCCTTCTATAAAAGTTATTTATCCTGCAGACATCGACAAACAAAAACAAGTAGATTTTAGTAAAACAAAAGATACTGCTTCAGTTTATCTGCGCAATATGAATTTCGACTCCATCAGAGTAGCTGTTTTTGATAATGGCAAACCAATTGATTCTACTTCGCTTTTAAAAGGCAAAAAGGAAAGCTTTCAGCGATCGTTAACCTTTCAATATAACATTAATGGTAACAACCTGCTTAAGCCTGGTAACGACTTAAAACTAACGGCCAGTCTGCCTATAGAAAACTTTGATAATTCACTCATCACGCTAAATGAAGACTCTGTGGCAGTTGCTACCAGTGATCTTACTTTGCAAAAAGATACAGGGAACTTCAAAAAGCTCACAGTAAAATACCGCTGGCGACAAGGCAGTAAATATGAAATCATTTTTAACGAAGGCGCTTTTACATCTATTTATGGAGATAAGAATAAAAGAATATCAAAGAAATTCCAGATAGATAAAACAGATAACTATAGCACGCTCACCCTAAAAGTTACACTCCCTGCCGACACTTCAAAAGCTTATGTTGTTGAACTGTTGAATGATCAGAAAAAAGTTTTACAAAGTGACCCTATTACGCGTAATGGCTCTATAGTTTATAAAAACATTATCACCGGTAAATACCTGTTCAGAGTTATTTATGATGAAAATCACAACGGAAGATGGGACAGCGGCAACGTGCATCTAAAAAAACAACCCGAACAAACCTGGGTAAGTGATAAAGTAATATCCTTAAGACCAAACTGGGAAGCTGAAGAAGCTATAACGGTACCTAAGGAGCCTATTATTCCTTAAACCAACCGGAATACATAATATAATTATTGGGGAGCTGCTTTAGCATCGCCCTTTGTTCATCTGTAAGGGGTTTTATCTTTTTTGCTGGTATCCCGGCATAAAGATATCCTGATTCGCATATAGTATTTTCTAATACTACTGCACCTGCAGCTATGATCACAAATTCATTTACAACGGCATGATCCATCACAATGGCACCCATACCCACCAGGGTATGATCATGCAGTGTACACCCATGTACAAGGGCGTTATGGCCTATGGAAACATTGCTCCCAATGTTGGTAGCAGCTTTTAAGTAAGTGGCGTGTATAACTGCACCATCCTGTATATTGGTATTATCCCCTATTTTAATGTAATGCACATCACCGCGAATCACCGCGTTAAACCAAACCGAACAGTTTTTGCCCATTACCACATCACCCACAATAGTAGCATTTGGCGCTATAAAACAATCCTCACCCCAAGCAGGGCTTTTATCTTTAACGGGCAATATAACAGGCATACAATTAATTATTGAATTAATGATTTATTGAAGTATTGATTTGATGTACTTTTTATTTATGTTTGAATACAAATTTAAGCGGAAATAGCTCAGCTGGTAGAGCATCAGTTTCCCAAACTGAAGGCCGCGGGTTCGAATCCCGTTTTCCGCTCAAATTCATACTTATCTAAAGCAACTGCTCGTCACCGAACTCATCTTCAAAAGACTTTAGTATATCAAATGTCTTTATACAATCAGGTATATGGCGTTCCAAACTTTCTGTTTGTGAAGGGTACTCGTCTATAAAGTTCAAATTATCATAGACATTTAATTCATATTGCTCCATTACAGAAATAAATCTCTCTACTTCCATACCCCAACATTGTAAGTATTTAGGCTTTTTAACAAATATCTCATCCAATGAATTTTCCCTATGAGATATAACACCATATTCTAAAAATCCATCCTGACATAACTCTACTTCAAACCCATCTAAAAAATTTATCAAAGCAAACTTATCTACATACATCCCATACTTGGGGCTATTATCAATATGATGATAGATCAAAGCAACTTCATCCGGCATTTGTATAACAAGGGACTTAAATAATGCCCACAATTTGTCATTATCTACATTTATCTCAGCATAAAAATTATATACATCCTCATTAGAAGATAATCTTGTGAGTACATACCCCTCAACTATATTAGCAGTTTCTCTTTCTTTGATTCGTTTTGCTACATCACTATCAGGTGAATAATAAGAAAGTTCTGGTGTGCTAATAGTAGGAGCCAATTTTAAAGGTTTCATATTTTAAAAAACCGTATCTTCTACTTTCTCTGCATGTACCGGATAATCTGTAGTATAATGTAACCCCCTGCTTTCTTTTCTTAACATCGCCGATTTTACTACAATAAACGATACTTGTATTAAATTACGCAACTCGCAAAGCTTTACCGATAGTTTTGTTTTTTTATAGAAAGATTCCGTTTCCTCGTACAATAAGCCTAAACGACGTAAAGCTCTTTCCAGCCTGAAATCAGAACGGACGATACCTACATAGTCATTCATCAGTTTCTGCATTTCGCGTACATTATGTGTTACCAGGATATCCTCATTTGATAACTGTACCCCCTTTTCATCCCAATCGGGGATATTATCGGGTATAACAAAAGCTTCAAATTTACTTACCGCGTCTTCATATATACGGTGTGCGAAAACCAAAGCTTCTAATAAGGAATTGGAAGCCAACCGGTTAGCTCCATGCAATCCTGTTGATGAACACTCACCACAAGCATATAAACGTAGTATAGATGACTGCCCCACATGGTTAACCATAATACCACCACACATATAATGACATGCCGGCGCTACCGGTATCATATCCTTGGTCATATCAATACCTATCTCCAGACATTTGGCGTATATATTAGGGAAATGATTCAAAATATCCTTTTTACTGCGATGCCTGATATCGAGGTAAACAAAATCCTCACCCGATTTTTTGATCTCCGCATCAATAGCACGTGCTGTAATATCTCGCGGAGCTAATGATTTACGTTCATCATACTCTTGCATAAATTCCTCGCCATTGGTACGTCTCAAAACACCACCAAAACCGCGTACTGCTTCTGATATCAGAAAGGAAGGATACTCGCCCGGATTATATAAAGCCGTAGGATGAAATTGTATAAACTCCATATTCCTTACTTTTCCTTTGGCCCTGTAAACCATCGCCACACCATCACCGGTAGCAATGGTTGGATTAGTGGTTACCGCATAAATATGACCGGCACCACCCGAAGCCATCACCGTCACTTTGGATAAGATCTTCTCCACAATATTACTTTCGGTGTTGAAAGCATAAATACCATAGCAGGTAATATCGGTACTGGATTTGCCAACCAGCTCGCCCAAATGATGTTGTGTGATCAAATCAACCGCGAAATAATGTGTTAATATCTCGATATTGGGGTTCTTATGAATCTCTTCCAAAAGAGAACGTTCTATCTCCCAACCAGTTACATCTTTATAATGCAACACCCTAAATTCGGAATGTCCACCCTCTTTGGCCAGGTCATAAAAGCCTTCGTTTGTCTTGTCGAAATTGGTTCCGTAATCAATAATTTCATTGATGCGGGCCGGACCTTCTTTAACAACGGCTTCCACAACTTCCTTGTCGCAAAGACCATCACCCGATATTAAGGTGTCTTCTATATGTTTTTCAAAAGAATCTTCTTTTTTATCCACAACCACCGCAACGCCGCCCTGGGCATACTTAGTGTTTGATTCATCTTCGTTTGATTTTGTAACTATCAGAACCTTACCATGCTTTGCAGCTTTCAGCGCAAAACTCAATCCGGCAATACCGGAACCCACAACCAGAAAATCAACAGTTTTGGTCATATTTATGTGTAAATTGTGTAAAAGTATAATTAGTGTTAACAACAGGTATAAAACCTGTTAATTTCATGTAAACAAATAGCTAATAAATAATCAACTCGTGGATAACTCCCATTTTTGATGCTAATATGAATAATTTTTGAGCGACTTTTGAGGTACTAAAGTCATATAGCTAACATTTTCCCCACTCACAAAATATTAACATAAAACTTTTTTAAATAAAATTTGATTGTCATACGAATCACAAAATCAATCAAATATAATATCAAAAGATGTGGAAAACTGTTAGTAAAATGTGAAAACTAATTAATGAAACAAAATATATCACGACTTTTGCACAATACTAACACACCAATAAACAATAGTTTTATTTATATAAAAAATTAGTTGTTATTAATTGAAATGTTGAAATGGATATCTTCGAAGAATTAAATGTGAAAGGATTTGTGGACGAATACATCGACCCCACCTTGGATCTTTTTGATGAGATTGAAAAACTTAAAAAGGAAAAAAATGCAGTTATTTTGGCTCATTATTACCAGGAACCCGATATCCAGGATATTGCGGATTATATTGGAGACAGTTTGGGGCTATCACAACAAGCCGCGAAAACTGACGCCGATATCATCGTTTTCGCCGGGGTACACTTCATGGCCGAAACCGCCAAAATACTTTCACCAAACAAAAAAGTTTTATTACCCGACTTAAAGGCAGGTTGTTCATTAGCAGATAGTTGCCCACCCCATTTATTTAAAAAGTTTAAGGAAAACTATCCGGATCACCTGGTGATCACTTATGTAAACTGTACTGCTGAACTGAAAGCTTTAAGTGATATTGTTTGTACATCAAGTAACGCGGTAGCCATTGTAGAGAGTTTGCCAAAAGATCAAAAGATCATATTTGGGCCGGATAAAAACCTGGGTGCTTATGTGGCTAAAAAAACAGGACGCGACCTGGTATTGTGGAATGGAGCCTGTATGGTTCATGAAATTTTCTCGAGGGAAAAGATAACCAAACTCAAGGAAAGATACCCCAATGCAAAATTACTGGCACATCCTGAATGCGAGGAAGTTATATTGCAAATGGCCGATTATATAGGCTCAACAACCGGGATATTAAAATATGCAGGCAGCCATCCGGATAAAGAATTTATAGTAGCAACCGAAGCAGGGATATTACACCAGATGCAAAAAGAAAACCCAGATAAAACATTTATTCCGGCGCCGCCAAATAATAATTGTGCTTGTAACGATTGCCCGCATATGAAAAGGAACACATTGGAGAAATTATACCTGTGTTTAAAAAACGGATCACCGGAAATTACCGTGCCTGAGCATATCATTGAACGCGCTGTAAAACCAATTGAACGGATGCTGGAAATATCGGCACAATTGGGCTTATAAAAAGGAATTAGTTTTGTTAAGAGGCTAAAAATCCAAAAAATTTTTTCCCGACTTTGGCGGATATAATGGGTTTGTGCTGCTGCCGGGCGGATTTGTCTGATAGCCTAAAATCGGTCAAAAATTTCCCGCCTTCGGCGGTAGGAGGCATAAAGGAAAGAACCTGTAAAGTACAATGTGTATTGAGCTTAAAATCTCAAAAAATTTTTCCGCCTTCGGCGAAAGACATCATGTGGGTTTTGCGACGGCCCGAAAATTTTTGAGCTGTATGTGCTAATTACCAACACTAAGAAATTTACAGGTGGTCGAATTTTAGTATTTTTGCAGATTATCATATTTAAGAAAAAATGTTTGAAAACCAGGACAGGACGAATTTAGAAGACTTAGGAGAATTTGGCCTGATAGGTCATCTGACAAAAAACATCAAACTAACTCAGCAAAGCACGGTGAAAGGTGTCGGTGACGATGCTGCTGTATTGGACTTTACGGGTAAAAAGGTTTTGGTCAGCACCGATATGTTACTGGAAGGAATCCACTTTGATCTGGCTTATACTCCTCTAAAACACTTAGGCTACAAGGCTATACAGGTAAACCTGAGCGATATTTACGCCATGAATGGTACCGCTTCGCAGGTTACGGTATCCATCGGCATGTCGAGTAAGTTCCCGTTGGAAGCCATTGAAGAACTCTATGAAGGTATTTATATCGCCTGTGAAAAATATAATGTCGACTTGGTTGGCGGTGATACCACCTCGTCAAAACAGGGTTTGGTGATCAGTGTAACGTCTATCGGTTATGCGGAGGAAGCAGATGTTACTTATCGTAATACCGCAGGTGAAGGCGACCTGATCTGTGTATCGGGCGATTTAGGTGGCGCATATGTTGGTTTACAGCTGTTGGAACGCGAAAAACTGATCTACCTGGAAAATCCACAGGTTCAGCCCGATCTGGAAGGCAAGGATTATATCGTGGAGCGTCAGCTAAAACCCGAAGCCCGTCGCGATATTGTGGAACTGTTGAAAAGCATTGATGTAAAACCAACAGCCATGATTGATGTATCTGATGGCCTCGCATCCGAGATATTACACATTTGTAAACAAAGCGACAAAGGCTGTAACCTGTACGAAGACAAGATCCCGCTTGACCCGATGACCTATGAAACCGCCCGTGAATTTAACCTCGACCCTACAGTATGCGCACTAAGCGGTGGCGAAGACTATGAACTGCTTTTTACCGTAAAACAAGCCGATTACGACAAGATTAAGTTCAAGATGGATATCACCATCATCGGACATATCACCGAAGCTTCAGCGGGCTGTAACCTCATTACCAAAACAGGTAATGTACATGCCCTGAAAGCACAGGGATGGAATGCCTTTAAAAAAGATTGATAAGGCATGTTCAATAGTATCTTCAAAAAACTCAACGGACAGGATCCGGATAACGATAAGCCAAAGCAGGTAGCCACCGCGGTGATGTTGTTGTATATCGGGTTTATCCTGTCCATGATCACCGATTGGCTCGATGGCATCGGCATCATTCCCTTTCTTGTTGTTTTTATTGTGATCAGTGCAGTGATCACTGCTATATCGGCAGGTAAAAAATGGGCCCGGATACTGATGATTTTGTTTGTGCTTTTTAACCTGCTCTCCTTCGGTTTTACTTTGGCCCAGTTACTAAGTCAGGGTGTAAAAGAAAAATTAACTGTCCTGGTTATCGTGCTATACGCCATCGAGATTATTATTGAACTGTTAGCCTTGCGGCTGTTATTCTCTAAAGCGGCTAATGTTTGGTTTAATGAGCAAAGGGAAGATGTGACTACTTAGGCGCTTTTTCTCTCGTTTTGTCATGCTGAACGAAAGTGAAGCATCTATCTATTCTGTGGGCATAGTTCATTAATAGATTCTTCGTTCCTCAGGATGACAAATAAGTTATAGCTTTTATCGGCTACTCCCCTATAAACTTCTGATCGATCTGTTTATCAGCCTTTGCACCTAACTTTTTAATCTTCTCCGCAGTAGTTGTTAAATTTCCGCGGCCTTCCGATAGCTTGTTCAGAGCCGTATTATAGGCGCTTTGGGTCTGGTTGATGTTACGGCCTATGCTATCCATATCGCCCAGGAACCCCACAAATTTATCATACATATCACCACTCAGACGGGCAATTTCCAATACGTTTCGGTTTTGGCGTTCCTGTTTCCACATACTGGCAATGGTACGCAGCGTAGCCAGTAATGTTGACGGGCTCACGATCACCACTTTTTTGTCCCAGGCATAATTGAACAGCTCGCCATCCAACTGCACGGCTATACTGAAAGATGACTCTATGGGAACAAAAAGAAGTACAAAATCGGGCGAGTTGATCTTGTACAGATCATGATATTTCTTAGCAGATAAGCCACCGATATGCCCCCTTATAGATTCGATATGTGCTTTGGCAAAAAGCTTCCGGTCTTCTTCCGTATCGGCGTTAACCAGGCGTTCATAAGCAATCAGCGACACTTTGGAGTCGATCACCAGGTGCTTGTCATCAGGCAGGTCAATAATTACGTCGGGCTGGTAACGGGTCCCATCTGTAGTTTGCATAGCGGCTTGTACACGGTATTCCTGATCGCGTACCAGGCCCGATCGTTCCAGCACCCGCTCCAGGATCACTTCGCCCCAGTTGCCTTGCTTTTTGTTGTCGCCTTTGAGCGCTTTGGTCAGGTTCTGCGCTTCATCGCTGATCTGCTTGTTCAGGTCCATCAGCTGGGTGATTACGCCTTTCAGTGTATTGCGTTCTGCCGCTTCCATATTATAAACCTTTTCTACCTTATCCTCAAAAGCTTTCAGGTTTTCCTTGAGCGGGTTGAGGATCGTATCCAGGTTGGCACGGTTTACGTCCACAAACTCCTTCGATTTTTCTTTCAGCAGCTTTTCGGCCACATTTTCAAACTCACGTTGGAATTGTGTACGGATCTGTTCTACCTCTATCTTTTGTTCCTGTAGTTTTTCCTGCTGCGACTGATGGTAAGCTTTGGTGTTTTCTAATTCCTTGTTGGCCTGGGCCAATTGGCTGCGCTCAAATAACAATTCATCAAGCAGCCGGGTTTTTTCGTCCTTCAATAACTGGATGATATTTTCCTTTTCTATAGATATGACATTGCCTTTTTCTTCGGCCCTGGCCAGGTTAATTTTAAGCAGATCCTGCTCGGTGCGGAGCCGGTTCAACTCTTCTGCCGATATCAGTTCAATCGTTTTAGGCTTCTTCAAAAACAAAAAAACAGCAAGGAAAAATATCGCCAGGGAAACAACTAATAAAATATCATTACTCATATTGATAAAAATATTAGTAAAAATATGATAATAATTTTAGCATTTCAAAATAAAATATACTTAACCTGGTATTTCGGAGTACTCGATAATGGCTTTTTATTTGGTTTTAAGCTGATTGATCAAATCGGGTTTTAGTAATTCCAGATAGGGATCGCCGCTTAATCCAAGTAACCTGGCAAAGGCGGGTTCGGTTTTGTAACCCTGCTTTTTGAGCTCAACTACCTCTTGCCTGAACGATTCGCCGTGATGCTCCAACAGCAGATACTCTACAATCATATGCCGGTAGGCGTTTTGTTGCCGGGTGGGAATATATTGACCAAAAACCTCTACAGGCCAACCATCAACGGAAAAATTAGCGACGATGGTTTCCTGTTGATTTATAATGGTATCTAATAGGCTGAAATTTTCAAAACCTGAAAAGGCTAAGATTACTGCATTTTTGAAATCGGCTTTATCGTTAAAACAACAAATGATATCCAGGTCGCTGTTTTCTATATCGATATTAATAGGAATAGTACCGGCCAAAACAGGGTCGAATGGTTGCAGAATGCCAAACACATCGTATTCCAAAAGTAGGTTATAGGCGGCCTGTTGGCGGGTGTTGCCAGCGCTTAAGTAGGTTAAATTATGGAATTGTTCTACAGGCACGTGCATACGATGGGCTATTTCGAAATGGTATACCATGGGATGCTCAGCAAGCCCTTTTTCAAATGAACATTTACCGTTGATCCGATGGTGTCCTGAAAATATTCGAATTGGGAAACATCAATACTTTCTATATCCCTTTGCGGCCCCCATGGACCTATTACCAGGTGATAATGTGTGCCTTTGCTATGGGTGATGTTGTGATTAATAACAGACGCGTGGAATTCCTTGTCAGAAGATTTGTCAAATGAGCAATTGATCAGTCTGAAAGTACAAAAACCATATGCCAGGCTTGTTGCCAAAAACAAAAATATGGAAGCGAGCCCCATCGCAGTAGCGGCCTTTTCCGAATTAGCAAATTTTAAGGCGAGGAAAAAAACAACACAAATAATTAAAAAAGCAGGTAAGGTATGGCCCGATGGCAACAGGTAATAGTTATCCATAGATTTAATAAACATGGCCACGATGGCTGCAAAAGCTCCGAAACAGATGCTGTAATAAGGGCTTTGTTTATTAATGTAAAAATAGATAAGTCCCTTGCCGGTGAATAATATGAAAATGCTTATGATCGGATACATAATAAGCAAGCCCTCGTAAAAGGCATCATGACCAACTAAAAAATTTATAAGGAAAAGGACAACCCCCAATATATTATAGGTAAAAGAAATGATTTTTGCTTTTTTAAGTGCAGCTTTCCGGTCCTCCTCAGTATAACCCAAAGATTGATCTGTCAGAATTTTTTGAAGGTCGGCTTTATAATCTGCAGCGACCAAATCCTGGTAATTTTCCCTGAGCCACAGTAATAACTCCCGATAATCGGCAAGTTCCGAATAGCTGCGTACGGTCATTTTTGAAGTAGCCGACTCTATGTAAAACACTTTGCTCTCTATCCTGAAACCTTTGATATCGGTAAGGGCAATGCTTTTGGTTTTGAATAAGCCGGTTTGTACAAAGCTGTCTGGGTAGATAGAGATATTGCTTTTTAATTTATCCGCCACCAATATAATGCCGCCGATAATGAAAAACAGAGGAAAAAGATATATGGCTGCGCTGCCAGGAGTTGGCGTGGTGAGTAAAAAAGCGCCAAGGCCGATCATGCCAAGCGCAATAACTCCATAAAATATTTTGTACCCGGTTGATACCGGAAATTCCTGATTCATGGTAATGCGATAATTAGGTAGAACAAGATAGTAAAATAAGCGGAGTACTTACTTTGATTTCTCTACCCTTAAACCCACATCGCTGACCTCATGCAGGGGATTGTCGCGCATGTTTTGTTCTATCTCAAAGTGATAATTGCCTTTGGCCGGAAACTTTACGCCTGTTTTAAATGGTACCTGGTAGCTGTACAAATTGCCCGATCCTTTACCAAACCATTCACCATCGCGACCGGCAAGCTTTACTTCGTAGCGGGTAACTTTTACCCGCTTATCTGGCGATGTTTCGTAGATAAGCACAAACAGGTTGGAGTACTTATAATTGTCGGTAACCCGTAAATTCAGGTATAGGTTATAGGCCACGGCATCGTCGTCAATTTTGCAATCAAATTTAACCCTGTTTACATAGCTCCAGTTATGATCGGCAAGGGGAGTATTATTATCCACAACCAAGTTGGCATCAGAACAGCCGGCTAATATGGCGATCAGCAAAATACCTGTTACTACGCAAAAGGAATTCAGAACCCGTTTCATTATGCTTTATTGTCCGGAGGTGGATTATTATTGTTTTTATTTGGACGATTTGGTCGGCGTCTGTGGTTCCGGTTGCGGTTTTCCTGCGCGGGTTTGTCGCCTCCCTGGGCCTGTGGCTGTTGTTGTGGTGGTCTGTTGTTTCCTTGCTGTTGTGGTTTATTAGCCGGTCTGTTAGGTTGTTGTTGTTCCGGTTTGTCTGTCGATGGCGCAGCACCTTGCGGGCGTGGTTGATTACCGCCACGATTCTCCGGAGCAGAGTTCCCGTCTTTACGGTCTTTATTATTGCGGTTCCGGTTATTATTTTTCTTTTTATTGTTGTTGCGGCGTTCGTCCAAACGGGTTAAACTATCCTGGCCAACCACATTTTCATAATCAAGCACTTTTGCTGATTGGGTTTCTACCTCCACCAGTTCGCCCAGATCGGCAGGGATAATACCTTCTTTATTTTGCTGCTGAATTTCTTTTACCTTGCTGATAGGCAATGGTACCCATGATTCTTCGCGGGGATAGCTAAACCACATGATCTTTTTAAATATATCCGTTTTTTGCAAACGGGCATCACCTTTTTCGGTACGCAATACGTTCACATTATCGGGGATATATTTCAGTGCATCCATATAGGTGTCCAGCTCATAGTTGAGGCAGCATTTCAACTTACCGCATTGGCCTGCCAGCTTTAAGGTGTTTAGCGAAAGATTCTGATAACGTGCCGCCGAAGTAGATACGGTTTTAAAATCGGTAAGCCAAGTGGAGCAGCATAACTCGCGACCACATGAACCAATGCCGCCTAAGCGACTTGCTTCCTGACGCATACCTATCTGCCGCATCTCGATACGGATCCGGAACGTTTCGGCCATTTTTTTGATCAGTTCCCTGAAATCAACGCGGCCTTCGGCTGTATAATAAAAAGTGGCTTTGGTTTTATCGCCCTGGTAATCCACATCGCTCAGTTTCATACTCAGGTTAAGGTCAAGGGCCAGCTTGCGCGATTTGTGCATGGTTTCCCATTCCATATCCTTGGCCGCTTTCCACTTATCAACATCGGCTACGGTAGCTTTGCGGTATATCTTTTTCACCACATCAGCTTCCTTTACATGGCGTTTAACCATTTGCATGCGCACCAGTTCGCCGGTTAACGATACATGGCCAATATCATAACCGCCGGTAGTTGCTTCTACAGCCACCAATTCGCCGGCTTCCAGGTAAATATTGTCGTTATTTACAAAAAACTCTTTTCGTGAGCCTTTAAATTTTACTTCAATAACCGGGAACGGTTTATAGTTTGTTGGCATGTCCATGTGGGCAAGCCAATCGTAAACATCTAATTTGCTGCAACCATTAGTAAGGCATGAACCATTACTTTTGCAGCCCGCAGGCGAACATCCGCCACCTGTTGAACAACTTCCACAACCCATAATTAATTTGGTATATATTGACTCCCCTGAGGGATGGTTTTTAAATTTAATATTTTAATAATCTGTAAAGATACATCTAAAAATAAAATTTTAGGGTTCGCATTTCGCTCTACATGATAATGTGCTTTTTCGAGCTCATCGCTTATATATTGGCTCTTTTCGATGCTCAGCACATTGGTCATTTTTTGCGCTGTTTCCAGCTCTTTTGCGGGCAGGTGCACCAGATTACCGGCTCCGGCCATCAGCAGGCAGCACTCGCGTATAAAGCTAATGCCGTAGCGTATAAAGTTTTTCTGGTTTTCGCGGCCCATTTTGGCAAACTGATCAACAAAGCTTAAAACTTCCAGTCCCTTATTGCTAAAGCAAAGGCGCAGCCATTGTACAAAAAGGTCGTGATAGCCTTTATTGTCCTGCTGTAGCATGGCCAGGGCCTCGGTCAGGTTGCCATTGCTTAAGTAGGCGATTTCGGCGGCGGCATCCTCGGTTTGGTTATGTTGGGTAAGGAGGTGTTGTTTTATTTCGTCGTACGTTAGGCTGGGTATTTTAACCAGCTGCGTGCGCGACAAGATAGTGTTCAGGATCTGATCCTGATTTTGCGCTACCAATATAAACAGTGTGTTGGGCTGCGGCTCCTCAATAATTTTTAGCAAGGCATTGCCTTCTTTGTCCAGGTATTCGGGCAGCCAGAGGATCAGGATCTTATAAACTGATTCAAAAGGTTTAAAGCTGAGTTTTTTAATGATCTGGTGGCACTCGGCAATATTGATATTGGCCTGCTTGTTTTCGGCATCCAGATATCCGCGCCAGTCATCAAGGCTCAGGTAGGGATTTACCGTGAAAGCTTCGCGCCACTGCTCAATGAAGGTAAGGGCAGTATCATCCTTATGTTTTGCAAAAAAGGGATAGGAGAAATGCAGATCGGGATGCATCAGCTTTTGATATTTACGGCATGATGCGCATTCGCCGCAGGAATCATCCGCCTGCTTGTTTTCGCACGATAAAAACTGCGCGTAAGCAACTGCCAATGCCAGGCTGCCAGACCCTTCGGGACCCAAAAATAACTGCGCGTGGCTTACCCGGTTCTCGGCTACCGTGTTCACCAATCTTTGCTTTACAGCCTCCTGTCCAACTATATCTTTAAACTGCATTTGGTGCAAAATAAGAATTAGATGTGAGATATGAGATATGAGATATAAGATTGCCTTGCTTTTTTGTAATTAATGGGCTGTTAATAAGCTATTTAATTGATTGTTGCGATAGCAATAGTTTAAAAAGAATATCCTATACCTTTGCATAATGAAAATATCACATCTCATATCTCATATCTTACATCTATTATGAGGGTAATGGCTTTTGATTATGGTACCAAACGTATAGGCATCGCGGTAACCGATCCCCTGCAGATTATTGCTACAGGACTGGATACCATACATCCGCAGTACATCGTAGATTACCTGAAAAACTACCTGCAAACTGAGCAGGTAGAGCGCTTTATAGTGGGCGAACCCAAGCAAATGGATAACACACCCTCCCAATCGGCTGTGCATGTAAAAGGCTTTGTAACCCTGCTTAAAAAGAACTTTCCGGATGTTCCCATCGAAATGCTGGATGAGCGGTTTACCTCCAAAATGGCATCGGCCACTATCGCCCAAAGCGGCATGAACAAGAAAAACCGGCAAAATAAGGAATTGGTTGATACGATATCGGCAGTGATATTGCTGCAAAGCTACATGGACCGTAGATTATTTTGAACCATGATTTACATGATTAGGGGATTTCTTGATTCTCTGCATAATATCTGAAGCATGATTAATAGGATTTATTGATTAGCACGATTGAGAAAAAAATCCTATTAATCCTTCAATCAAGCGAATCAAGGTTCAGAAACATTACAATAGCTTATTATTATGCACACGTTTAAATTGTAAGCTTTTTGACCCAAAGTTTATCAATAACCCTATTTCCATTTTGTAGGGCTCTAAATAATTCATGGCTTGGGCCAGATGTACTTCTTCTAAAGCGATAATGGCTTTTAGTTCTACCATAATTGAGCCTTCTATAAAAAAGTCAACCCTTCGTGTGCCTATTTCAATGCCGTCATAATAGATGATCATATCCAATTCTCTGGAGTAAGCTAAGCCTGCTTTCGATAGTTCTATGGCTAATGCCCGCTGATAAATGACTTCTTGAAAGCCATTCCCTAAGGCATTATGAACTTTCATGGCACACCCAATTATTTTTTCAGTTAATTCTTTATGCTGCAATAAAAAAATGATCAATAAACTAAAATCAAGGTAATCAATAAATCCTATTAATCATGGTTCAAAACACTAATCAAGCAAACCATGGTTCAGAAATTCTATTAAAAACAAAATCCTTATCTTTGCCTCCATGGATATTCTACCACATGGCCTACAGGCATACTTAGATGACCATTGCGATCCCGAGCCGGCAGCGTTGCAAAAGCTCAACCGGGAAACGCATTTAAAGGTGCTCCGTCCGCATATGCTGTCGGGTCATTATCAGGGCCGTTTGCTCAGTTTTTTGAGCAAAATGGTACAGCCTAAATTGATTCTGGAGATAGGCACTTTTACAGGCTACTCTGCCATTTGCCTAGCCGAAGGCCTGGTGGAAGGCGGTATTCTGCATACCATCGAAGTGAACCGCGAGATGGAGGAAATCATCAATTCACACTTTAAATCAACAAATGTTGAAAACAAAATAAAACTGCATTTTGGCCAGGCAGAGGCCATTATAGCTGATTTAGAGGAAGATAATTTCGACCTGGTGTTTATTGATGCGGATAAAAAGAATAATTTTACTTACTTTCAAATGACTTTTGACAAGGTCAGGTCCGGAGGATTAATAATAATTGACAATGTTTTGTGGAAAGGAAAGGTGTACGGTGACGAAAAAGATACCGATACCGAGAACATCCGCAAACTAAATGACCAGATAGCTGTTGACCCCAGGGTTGAAAAATTGATCCTGCCGGTACGCGATGGGCTGTTGGTTATCAGAAAAAAATAAATTATGAAAAAAATCTTACTGATTACATCATTGTTGATCTCAACATTAGCTGCTTCAGCACAGAAAAATACCCCAACTTCTTACATAGAAAAATTCAAAGACGACGCCATCCGCATTATGCACGAAACCGGGATCCCGGCAAGTATCGTTTTAGGCGTGGCCATGCATGAGTCAGCCAGCGGTAACAGCACTCTGGCTCAGCATTTAAACAACCAGTTTGGCGTAAAAGGCGGCGGCGGCGCTGTTTTTTACAAAGGCCATAAAAAAGTACGTACGGCATATAAAAAATATGATTCGGTGATGGATTCTTTCCAGGATTTTGCCCGTATCATGACCGAGCGCAAACAGTTCAGTCACCTGGCAGATGCGCTCACACATTATGATTACCTGGGATGGGCCAAAGGCATACAACGCAGTGGCTATGCCGGCAGCCGCAAATGGGCCTCGCAAGTGTTGGGCATTATCCGCAAGTATGACCTGCATGATCTTGACGAAAAACCACAGGATTCCGTAAAGCAGGTAAGGCCTCAATTAGCAGAAACAAACTAATAAAGAATTGCGAGTCAGGAGTTAAGAGAGTCAGGAATCAAGATGGAAGAAAGGTCCTTCGTCTTGATTCCTGACTCTCTCGATTCTTGTCTCTTTTTAATAGTATGCAAAAACAAATCTATCTCCTACTCGTCGCGGCTGTTTGCCTTGCTTCCTGTTCATCCAAAAAGAAAACCATCTCTAACAGGCAGGTTCGGCAAAACAACAATACCATCAAAAAGCAAAACCAGGACGCTATTGCCAGTTATCAGTCGTACACCTCGCTTTCCTATATCGAACGGTTTAAAGGCATAGCCATACAGGAAATGAACCAGTATGGTATACCGGCAAGTATTACACTGGCGCAAGGTTTATTTGAATCGGGCAGCGGCAATAGCGACCTGGCCAAAATTGCCAACAACCATTTTGGTATTAAATGCACCAGCGAATGGAGAGGGAAAAGTTATTATAAAGACGATGATAGCCACAATGAATGTTTTAGGGTATATGATAACCCCGATGACTCTTATCGCGACCACTCTGCTTTTCTGAAACGTAAAAACTATGCCCGACTGTTTGAACTGGACAAAAATGATTACGAAGGCTGGGCCCGCGGACTAAAACAGTGCGGCTATGCCACCAACCCCAAATACCCCGAGCTGCTCATTAATATTATTGTGCGTTATCATCTTGACCAGTATGATCGCCCTGAAGGAGAAATTGCCAAAATCAAACGCGAAGACCGTGTGCTTACGCAAATCAATAATAATATAGGTAAAGCCGATACCGATACCATTGCTAAAACCAAACCCGACGATAAAATATATACCGTTAAGCAAGGCGATACACTATACAACATATCCAAACGTTTTGGAATAACAGTTGATGAGTTAAAGGCGCTGAACAGTATTGCTGATGACCGCATATCCATTGGCCAAAAATTGGTAGTGGTGAAGTAGCTGCGAGTATCAAGTAGTTAGTATCAAGTATCATGATTCCTTCCTGCAGTATACAGATATCGCTTTCAAAAGTCGTGATACTTGATACTAACTACTTGATACCATCAAAAAGCTGTTAATTGTTGTTAAATAATATGAACAGGCATTGCCAAACGTTTATTTTTGGCGTCACCATGAAAATATGGTTGCTATTGATTTTATGTACCCTATCTGCAACGGTTTTTGCTCAGCAAAAAACAGTTGATGGTATTGTATTTGATAAAGACAGCAAAGGCCGTATTGCCAAAGTAAATGTGCTCAACGCTACAACCGGCAAATCAGTTTATAATACCTTTAAGGGGGAGTTTAATATAGAGGCTAAACCCGGCGATGTGCTTATTTTCACCAAGCCCGATCATTATGCCGATACCCTTCAATTGCAAAACAATGCGTCGCTTGCTGTTTATATGAAACGGTCGGCCATACAACTTAAAGAGGTTTTTGTGCGTGATACGATGCTCAATCCGCAGAAACTGCTGGAATCGACAAAAAGGGACTATACCAAAATTTATGGATCGCTGGATAATCATGACCTGCTTTCTGTCGCGCCAGGCCTGGGTGCGGGCCTGGGTATAGATGCTTTATGGAATGCACTAAGCCGCAGCGGCCGCAATGCCGAAAAGCTGCGTGGCATTATTGAGCGCGATTATAAACAGAATGTGATCGACTTTAGGTTTAACCGTACCTACGTTGGCAACATTACCCATTTGAAAGATCAGCAACTGACCGATTTTATGCAACGTTACCGCCCTGGCTACTACCTGGTGACCACCGCCAGCGACTATGAATTCATTGCCTCTATCAAATCAAACCTCAGGCGCTTTTTGCGCTCGCCCCGGGCGTTTGCTTTACCTCAACTGGTTGCACCTAAGCCGGGGGATCTGGCAAATTGATGTTTGCTATTCCCGCCCCGCCAATATCGTTACATATTAAAATAGTTATTTCGAAAAAGTCTATCCTATTAAGAAAAAATAAGATAATTGCACTTGCCGAATAGCGCCTTGTGCGATATTTTTTTCTTTTTAATATTAAATAATAACATAATATTATCCATTAGTTAACAAGGATAATCCATTTTTGAGTTAAATGTATTTATTTATATTGGAGTAATATTTAACCAATAATAAACAAAATCAATAAGCCTAACCCAATGAGTAACCTTATCACCAGGTATTTACGCTTTGTTTTTATTTCGGTTCCATGCCGGTTAGTTTTTTGTAAAAAAGTTCAACTAATCAAAAACTAATAAATAAAAACCACTAACCATGAAATCAAAATCACTATTGCCGGTATTGCTGGCCCTGATCGCTGTGCTGTTTACTCAATGTAAAAAACAGGAAGACGTTATCGGCGGTACCAACGAAAGCAAAGCCAAACAAAAAGTTAGTTCTGTAATGTGCCAGGATTGTGCCGAGAGTACAACCAAGATCACCGGCTCGCAGGCCCAAACACTGGCCTCTACCTATGCCCCACAGCTTAACTTTGATCAGGCTACGCCAGATTATCCTACCTCTGTTGAAAATGTTTTTGCCAATACCGATCCTGCCAGCATTGTTTGCGGCGGTACACTTTCGCTGGTTAATCGTGATGCGCCCCGCAGCAAGGATTTTCCAACTTACTACGAAGTTCAACAAAACCCCAATAATAGCAGCCGCGTATTTATTGATTACTGGTGGACTTACAAAACACAATCAACCTGCTTCCAGAACCTGGGCGGCCATGATTACGACTGGGAGCATGTTGTGGTACAGGTAAACACCCAAACCAACAAGATACTTACCGTTACTTACTTTCAGCATGCCGGCTGGTATACCCGCGATTGGCGCACTGTTGCCGCCGGAACCCGTGTGCAGGTATGGGTGGGCAAAACCGCCCACGGTAGCTACCACTTTGGCAACTCCATCTCTTTTCCGGGTTATGCCTGCTCTTATTATGGCGATTACCGGAACCCTGCGAGTGCTAATGACCAGGTGCTTACCGGTAACAACCTGGTAGAAATCAGCTGTAATATTACGGCATTGAGCTTTAATGGCAACTGGGGCACAACCGTGGGTAAAGGTCCGTTGTATCGCGGCCGCGCTTACTGGTCGTTCTCAACGTGTGCCGGGCACGATGGTATTACCGGTACCGATGGCTGCAGCCAAAGCAGTTTTGCTGATGGTACACTGATAGGTAGCATTAATTAAGCCTGAATTAAAATAAGAAAAAAATAAACAGTAAAGAGGCTGCTATATAACAGCGGCCTCTTTACTGTTAAAATTATCTATAGGTTAATATATTTTAATAAACACGCGATTTAATTAATAATGCATTATATGCAATATAATAATGAATTATTAATAAAAAAAATACATTTTAATGTGCTAATATTGTGCATAAATAAAAAAAAATATGAAAAAAACACTACTCTTGAATTCTTTACTAACGGGTTTTCTCGGATCGGTATTACTTGTTGCCGGTTGTAAAAAGGACATGGTCAAAACTCCGGGAACAGACACCGGTAACCCGAAATTAAAAACCCAATCTGCCGGCGATAATAAGTATGATCTGCTGGGTTTTGGCTACGATGCAACCGGCGAATATGCCAGTTCAAATTCTGCAACTTACCAGGTGATCGATATTGATAAGCTGGTGCAGAATGAGCCCGGACGTTATGTGCCCGATGTAAATGTTACACAATATGCAGAATATGCGGCAGGTGGAAATGCTTCGGATTATTTGCATAGCTTAACATCAAACACAACTGCTACATTGTCGCCGTTGGGGTTGAGCAGCTTTTGGGGCGCAACACTTACCGTAAACTTTCATGAAACAAGTAAGATCTCATCAAAATACTCGTATGCCAGCGCATCGGTGATCATCAAACAAAAAAGATTAAAATTTAACGCGCCGATTGATCTGATCAAAAGCACGTATTTAACCTCTATATTCAAATCAGACGTGAGCACCATGTCGGCTCAGCAATTGGTGACCAAGTATGGTACCCATGTTTTAACCGATATTGTTTTAGGAGCCAAGCTGAATGTTTTTTATCGCTCACAAAGCTCAAGCTCAAACAGGGGCCTTTCGGTAAAAGCTGGTTTAGATGTTCATGGCCTTTTTCATACGTTTGGCATAAAATCAGATGTAACTTATGCCGATTCATCTGTAAATTCAAACTATGATCAAACCATGTACTACAGCACAGTGGGTGGCGACGGAACAAAAGGTGTATTTGGCCAGCTTAGCCTTGATAATACCGCACCAAAAGTAGATATCACCGCATGGCAAAGCAGCTGTACACGTGATAATGCTGCTTTTATACAAATAAGCAACGTGGCTGGAGCCGCTATTCCACTACAAGACCTGATTGATGATCCGGCAAAAAAACAAGCGGTAGCAGATTATATAGCCCAGTATATAGCAGGCAAGCAAATAACTTTAGCGGATGTATTGGCAACCATTGGATCGAAACAGTTTTATAATGTTTTTCTGAGAATGGATGGCTCAAAATTTGTTTCAAATTCGGCAGGCAGCGGCGTTGTAAATGCGCAATATAGTGCGGGCCCGTATGAAAAAATGTTATTTACCAAACAGCCAGACGGTACTTACGTCATCGAATCGAATTACTTCCCCGGGTTGTTTTTAAGAATGGACGGCAGCAGTGTTCCCAATAATCCAGCTAACGGCGCCGGTATTGTAAACCTGAATAACCCGGTTGGTCCTTGGGAAAGGTTTAATATTACCAAACAAAGCGATGGCACTTATACCATACAATCAGCCGCTTTTGCAAATACTTACCTGCGGATAGATGGTAGCGGCCTTAACTCTTTTAATGGTAATGGTGGCGGTCGTGTAAACTGCCAGAAGCCAACACCTGGGCCTTGGGAAAAATTTGTAATAAAACCAGATCTGTACTAATCAGAAAATAAGAAAAGAAAAAAGGCCCTGGTTTTGATCAGGGCCTTTTCTTTTTTAACAATAGATTTTTATATCGTGTTGTGTGTGATCAAAAATTAGGATCAAAGTTAAAATAGATGGGGTTTGATAAGCCCACCATGTTACCGCTCAGGGCGATGGAGCCCGGAACCTGAGGATATGGGGTTGACGGACCTTGTACTTCTATACGATAGTAGCTGCGGCCCTGCGCTTGCGGGGTATCTGTAAACTCCACAGAGGCTATCTTCCCGCTTACCAGGTATGTGCCAAACTTATCGCCATTTTTTATCACGTTTACGGTATAGGTGGAGTCGGATACGGTTTTGCCGGTTAACTTAACCTGGAACTTTGCGGGTTTGCCCGTGGCTTTGGTGTTATCGCCCATCATCATATCCATTTTACCGTCCTGATCAATATCCGCATAAAATTCAACACGCGGGGCGTATGGGTTTGAGCTTATACATACCCGGCCATTGGTAAGCGCGTCTATCACAGCCTGCGAGGTTCGCGCCGTAGCAAATGCCCAGGTGGTGGGTGTGCCTACATAATTGGCTTTGGCCTGATAGGTGTTTTTGGATGGTTGCTCGGTTCCTTCTGGTGTGCCGTGGTGAGCGTCGCTGCCTCCCCTGCCGGTTAGTTTACGGCCGGAGGAAAGCATATCGTCCCAGATCATGATGGCATTGGCGTTTTTTGACCAGATAGCCGAGTTCCAAACCTCAATGGAGTTCACCATATCATAGGAATATCCGAAATGATCCTTCCCGCTTGGATGATTGGCCGACAAATGGATGCCCAGCTCTTTTTTTACGGCGCCAACTACAACATCACGCTGATCGCGTACGTCATACAGCCGTTGATGATCATAGGGTTTGGCCGAAAACGCGTTGCCATGCCCGCGAACGGTGGTCCACTCGGCGCCATACAACAGTAGTATCGAGTCCGACTTAAATTCCGGATCGGCCCAGGTATTGTGTGCTACATCGCCGTTCACATGGTTGTCATGATCGGTGATACAGATATAATCGATACCAACCGCTTTTGAAAAAGAGAGGATCTTGGCGATGGAATTGTTGGATGACTCCTTGCTGTGGCGGGAGTGTACATGCAGTTCGCCTTTGAGCCATACGCCTTTACTCAGGCTGGCAATGGGAGGCAGTACCTCTGGTGTAACGGGTGCCCAGGGATTGCTATGAGCCGATGGCGACTGACTTTGCGCATAGCTACCGGAGTAGGCCAGGAAGATGGCCAATGCAGTACCGGCAATACCCTTGAATAACGGGTTGCCGGGAAGAGATTTTTGTAAAAAGGAGTTCATTTGCTTTATATATAACCATGTACGGGGTATCTGGCAGCCAAACTACTCTATGGATATTAGCAAATTGTTAAAGGCCGGAAAATGTAGTATAAATGTGACAAAGCAGAAAATCTCTGTAGCAAGGATTTTTAAGGAAATACTGAATGATCGTTTACATAGAAACGGAGTATCAAAATACACCTAAATTGTAAATGTTTAATACAATATAAATAAATCCTGTAAACAGAATAACCGTACTGCAATACACCAGCAGATCGGACAATTGGAACCTTTTTGAATATGGCGGCTGCGGCTGCCTGGAGATGGATAAGTGTTTAACAGGTGCTTTTTTAAAGGTTACATCTGCCGGTTGCAGGTAAAGCATATCATGCCAGGTTTCATATAGCTGGGCAAAATACTGCTCATTCTCGGGATGGGCATTTATCCATTCCTTAATTTGCGTAATCTCCGCGGCGTTGACGGCATGGGTAATATACCTCACTAATAAGTATGTAATTTCATTGTTATCCATACTCAAATTATCATTGAGGAAAATCCGTTTTAGTTATTCCTTATACTTTTCACAGGATTTGATATAGCCGCCCTGATGGCCTGAATGCTTACTGTTAAGAAGGCAATACCCAGCGCAACCACAGCCGCCAGGCCAAATACCCACCACGTAATTTCAATACGATACGCAAAATTTTGCAGCCAGTTATGCATGGCCCACCAGGCAATGGGGGTGCCTATAATAATGGCTATCATGATGAGCTTTAAAAAGCTGCCGGTTAACAGGCCAACGATATTACTAACAGAAGCACCCAATACCTTGCGTATGCCTATCTCTTTGGTGCGCTGCACAGTAATTAATGATATTAAGCCCAGCATGCCTAAACAGCTGATAACAATAGCTATGATAGAGCTGGTTTTGATGAGTTTGTTGATCATTTCATCTTTACGATAAAAATCGGCGAGTTGCTCATCCAGAAAATGATATTCAAATACGTTTTGTGGAAATGCTACCTGCCACTTTTGTTGAATGGCGTTAATGGTTTGGCTTTGATGCTGTCCTGAAATTTTTACCGCGGCATACTCATACAAAGCCGATTTGGATGCAATTACGGCAGGATCAATTTTGTCATGTAAAGAATGGATATGAAAGTCTTTAACAACGCCTACAATGATCCCGTTTTTGTCGCTGAAATCACCGTCTGTTAATTGGCGCCCAATAATCTGTTCGGGGTTTTTGATCCCTAATTTTAGCAATAGCTGCTCATTAACCAGATATGCGGTAGCATTGGTGTCTGTAGCGGTTATATTGCGGCCAGCCAACAGCTGTAAGCCAAAGGTTTTGGTATAGTTTTCATCACCAATTACACTTCTAACAGCGAATTTCTCCCATGGTTTATTATCAAAACGGATGGTGCCTCCTTTATCCGATGTTGAAGAAGGTGGACGGTAGCAAAAGCTCACGTTTTTAACATCGGGATTGGCGCTAAGCTCGTTGTGCAGAAACGATAGCTTTGCAGCGTCGTTATTTGGAACCGGGAGCATAATAACAGCATCTTTGTTAAACCCGAGATTGGCGTTTTTAAGAAATTTTACCTGCAGGGTTATAATTAAAGTACAAACAATAAGCACCTGGGCTACTACATTTTGAGCAACAATTAACACCCCGCGCGATAATTTTGACGTAGGGTTAATGTTACTGATGATGTTTTTTAGAGCGTTTACCGGTTTAAACCGGCTGAGTATGACGGCCGGATAAAAACCGGCTATAAATACTACCAAAACGATCAATACACCCAAAAATAAGATAAGGTTTTTGTTGATAGCCAAAGGCAGTTGAAGCCAGCTATTGAGCTGAGGTAAAAACAAAGCGGTCATTAAAACGGCTATAGCTGCGGCAGCCAGCGTTACATAAGCTGTTTCGGTTATAAATTGCCAGAAAATACCTTTCTGGGTGCTTCCTAAAACCTTGCGGGTACCAATTTCTTTGGCCCGGGTAAGGCTTTGGGCAGTAGCCATATTGATAAAATTAACACAGGCTATCAAGATCAATGCAAGCCCGATAGTGGCCAGTATCAATAGCAGTGGTTTGGCAATGGTTCCGCTGTAGCGGTTGTCAAAGTGAATATCGACCAGGGGTTGTAAATGAAAATGATAAACGCCGCCGTATGCCTCCAGCGGTTTTTTAGTGATCTCTGGTATGCGCTGATCAACCGCTTTTAATGATTGATCATCATGTAATAATACGTATACATGGTTTTTAGAAGAAATAAAGCCAATATCGGTCCAAAAGTCTTTCATATCCGGATACATCGGTTTAACCGATGCAAGCGACAGGAACATTTTTGATTGTACATCGGTGTTTTTGGGATTATCCTCCAAAACACCAGTGATCGTTACGTTATATTTATTATCCAGCCTGATGGTTTTGCCGGTAGCATCTGTGGTATTAAAGTATTTTTTAGCCAGGTCGGCAGTAATAACAGCGGTATAAGGCTCTGTTAAGGGGGTATTTTGGTTGCCCGATATCCAGTTATAGCTAAATAGTTTGAACCAGTTATTATCAGTAAAGGCTACGGTTTCTGTTTCGTTAAAAAGATTTTGTTTGGTTGTGCCGGATTGAGTTGCAGCCACGGTAAAAGTGCGTTTTTCAAGCAATACCGTTTGATTTTCAACCGCTGGTATCCCCTGTTTTAGTATTTGTCCTAAAACGTAAGGCGTGCCCTGGTCATATTCAATGCTGCCATCGGGTAAATGCAGCTCGGTCACTGCACGGTATACGCGTTTGGCATTGGCGTGGTAGGTATCAAAACTTAAATGATATGAGATAAATAAAAACAGCACAATAGTACAGCTTATTCCCAGGGCCAGGCCAAATATATTGATGAGTGAATAAAACGGACGCTTGTAAAAATTTCGCCAGGCTATTTTTAAGTAACTACGGATCATATTATACTAATTATTAAAAACCAGCAGCATATTTAATACCAAAAATATAAAATGCTATCAGTCAGATGATTAATGGCCGTTTATGCTAATGTGATTGTTCGGTACCGAACAGGCGCGTTTGCTAATGATACAGGTGTATGAAATAGCTTAGCAAGGACTGTTGGATTACAATAATTTCTGCTGTACTGCTGCCATTAATAGCTCTGCGGTGTTTTTCACTTCAAACTTTTGCAGCAGGTTTTTTCGGTGTGTATCAACGGTAAGGGGGCTCAGGAAAAGTTCTGTGGCAATGGCCGCTGTGGTTTTGCCCTGGGCTAGCAACTCCAGGATCTGTTTTTCTCTTTTGGTGATGGAAGCCACCTCATTTAGTCCGGCTTTTGAGGGGCGCCCCATGATCTCTTTGGCCTCGCGACTAAAGGAGATCAGCCCGTGCAGGGCTTCCTGTATACAGGTGAGCAATTCATCGGGCGATACATTTTTGAGCAAATAGCCGCTGGCGCCGCTCTGCAGCATTTGCAGCATCATACTGCGTTCGGTTTGATTGCTCAGCCCCAACACAATGGTTTCGGGCGAGATCTTCTTGATCTCCTTACATAACTCAATACCGCTCACATCGGGCAAACTAATATCTAACAATACCAGGTTTACGTCGTTCTGCCTTAAAAAAGAAATAAACTCCATGCCCCTTGTAAAGCTTACCGTAGCATAAACAGCAGCTTCGGGTTTTAACAATGATTTCAGTCCCTCTATCACCATGGGGTGATCGTCAATAATGGCTATTATAATCTTATCCTGCCGCATTTAATTCGATGTTAATGGTGGTCCCTTCATTGATCACCGATTCTATATCCATTTTCCCCTTCATATAGTCTACCCGGTTTTTAATATTACTAAAGCCTATCCCTTCGGCATCTAAGGCCGCCTGGGTATCAAACCCAATGCCGTTATCTTCAATAGTTATTAAAAAGATCTCGTCGTTTTGGCTGCATTGTAATATGATATTGCTGGCTTGCGCGTGCCTTACCGCATTTGATAAAAGCTCCTGTACAATACGATAAATGTTAGCCTGTATAACCGCGGGCATATCTTTCCGGATATCATAAGCCTGGAATTTGATCCTGGTTTGTGTGCTCATCAATGATTCGCAAAGATCGCGCAGGGCTGTTTCCAAGCCCAGCCGCAGCAGGCTTTCGGGCATCATGTTGCGGGCTATGCGCCGCAACTCTGCCACCGAATGGTCCAGCTGTAATATCACCCCGTCAAGCTCCTGATGCCCTGCCGCCTTAGCCTGTCCCGAAAGTTTTATTTTGATACCCGAAAGCATGCCGCCCAGGCCATCATGCAGATCGCGGGCCACACGTTGCCGTTCCTGCTCTTCGCCGGTAAGCATGGCCTGGGTAAATTTGAGCTGCTGCTGCTGTTCTATCTCTTTTAACTGTTGCTGATGGTTCAGTTCCTTTTGTTGCGCCAGTTTTTTGCTGTTGCGATAATAGTAGATCAAAAATACCGTAATGATGAGTAAAGTGATGCTGGCAATACCCAGTAACCAATTGGTCAGTTTAGCTTTTTGCCTGCCAGCTTCCAGCTCCGTAATTTTTTTCTGTTTTTCGGCAGTCTGGTACTTTATTTCCAGCGAGTTTATTTTGGTTTCCAGGGTACTGTGGGCTATGCTATCGCTCAGGGCACTGTACCGTTTCATCCAATCATAGGCTCCGGCTTTATCCTTGAGTTCTTCATCAGTTAGCGCCAGACAATAAAATAACTGCGACCGGTTTGAGGCGATGTTCATGAACGGCTTACGGTGGCTAAGATCAAGCGCAACACTCTTGGCCTGCTGAAAGGATTTTTTATTATACAGGGCATAAAATTTTTGCATCAGCAGCCGCTGTTCCGGATACTCCTGCTGTAATTTTTGCGCCAGCTCAATACCCTTATCAATAACGCTGAGCGATTGATCAAACTGCCCGGCTATAGTAAGGCGCATGCCCTCGCCGGCATAATAATCAAGCCAGATATCGGCATCGGGGTAAGGTGTTAGTAAAACGCGCATGCTATCCAACATGGCGGCGGCTTGTGTTGCCTTGCCCGATAGTGAATAGTTTTCAGACAGTGTATGATAGGCCGATGCCAGGTATTGCGCATCTTTCGGCGCATTTTTAAGTGTGGCAATGGCTTTAAAAAGATAAATCTCGGCTTTTTTAAAATTGTTTAAATTTTTAAACGCGAAAGCTATATCCAGGTAAATTTTACCAGTATAACCGCGGTCGCCGGCCTGTTGGGCCAATGGAAGGGCCTGGTTCAGGAGGATGTTTACGTAAGCTTCGGGGTTGTCATTTTTATATTGCAGCAAGCGGGCATAGTCATGCAGGCCTTTGGCTCGTATCAAATAAGCATCGGCGGTATGATACTTTTGTAGTTCTTTATCGGCTTGTAAATACGTTTTTATAGCCGAGTCGGGGCGCGAACCAGGTAATGTACCCGCCTGGAAAACCAAAAAAACAGATCGCAGGTATTTATTGTCGCCGCTGTATTTACGCCCCTGCTGTAAGTATTGGCGGGCCTTTAAGGTATCTTCCGACAGGATAAAATAATCTGTTAGCCGGAAACAGCTGCGGGCCTTGGCGCTATCGGGTACAGGGGTGTTTAGGGCTAAGCGTATGCTGTCGGCATAATGCTTTCCGTTAAGAGGCAGCTGCGCGCGACTGCTCAAGGCTATCGCCATAAAAACTATCAGATTGTAATATTTTTTCATTGGTTTAAGCTGAAGACTTTGGTAGATGCAGGATAATCAGGGGCCTAAATTTAATGGTAAAGTTTTCTTTTATCCAAATACCAGCCCTGAAATTCCTTTTATGCAAAGTTGAATTATTTAAAAAGCATTAAAAATACCTAACTATAGGTATAAAAAAATACCAGATATACCTGATTGTTTGGTGTGATTACCCACCCTACTTTTGAAACGCCTACTCCCTAACATGGCACCCGCCGACAAATAGATTGAAAACGTATTGAGGAAGAAAGGATAAAAACAACAATTAAGAACAACAAGCTTGCCCTTATCCGCCGATCGCGGATATGGAAATTTTATAATTAATCAATCACAAACAATTTAAAACAACTCTTATGAAAAAAGCAATTTTATGGATAAACCTTGTCGTTTTGGGTTTATTAACATTTAGCGGATGTTCCAGCAAGAAAAACGATCCGGACCCAACCCCAGGCATCACTCAAAAGAACATGAAGTTCACCATGTCAACCACCGGTTTGCTGGCATCTGATGATTTTGACCTGGCTATTGTAGGTACCACAGCAACAGCCAATACCACAACTATTTTTAAATTAAATGGTGTTGTACAACCCAATCAAACATCGCTTACCATAACAAATGCCCAGTTCAGGGCCGGGCAGGTGGTTATAGAAACAACCACACCAATATATCTTGCTGCTATTTCTACGGGTGGGTTTAGCGCTACTGCAGGACATAGCTTTACTTTTAAATTGGAACCTGTAATTGACGGAGCCGCGCAGCCCGTCATCACCAAAACCATTACTACAACGCCTTATTCTGGCGATTTTGAATATAAGGCAAATTAATAACGACACTCCTATCCTTATCAATATTAAATAACAACATCTTTATCTTAAAAACCCCGGACGCGAGGCCCGGGGTTTTTTATTTAGATGAAGGCAAGGGGTATTAAATTACTGTTTGATCAACTGAATATCAAAATGCAGCTTGATTTCTTCGCCTATAATTAAAGCACCAGTGTCGGTAAGCATGCTCCAGGTAAGGCCATAATCTTTACGGTTAATTTTTCCGCTTGCCTCAAATCCGGCCCGCACATCGCCATTGCGTCCTTTACCGATGCCGGTAAATTCTACATCCAGTACAATAGGCTGGGTGTTTTGGCGTATGGTTAAATTGCCTGTGAGTTCATACTTGCCGGCTTGCTTTTGTAATAATCCGTTAAAAGAGATCTGGGGAAATTGATTGGTATCAAAAAACTCCTCCCCCTTAAGGTGTCCATCCTTATTTCGTGCTGGGTGTTAATACTGTTTGCGTCTATCGCCAAATTAATTGCTGCGTTGTCGAAATCTTCTTTGGGGCTAATTACATCACCCTTAAATGTTTTAAAAGTACCGGCAATATTTGATATGGCCAGGTGCTTTACTTTGAATTGTATCTCGGAGTGATCGGGGTCAATTGACCATGTTGATTTTATGTGTTCCATTATCCTTATTTATTTGAACACAAAATTAAAACGCAGTCAGCCGGCACAAGATGAACCAGGTTATGAAATGCGGGGCGAAATCTTGAACCGGATTAAGCTTACTTTAATAACAACCGCTTACGGATCTTGCTCAAAAACTCGGGGGTTATACCCAGGTAGGATGCAATGTATTTTTGAGCGATGTACTGATCTATATTGGGGAATCTCGATTGAAACCTTACATAGCGCTCCTCGGCGGTTAATGAATAACTTTCAATAAAGCGCAATTGCTGCCTGATGAGTGAGGTTTGAAACGTGATGCGGAAATAGCGTTCAAACTTGGGATATTTTTCAAATAATTGATCCTGGGCCGACCGGGGTAACAGCAGCAGTTCGCCATTGCTCAGGCCTTTAGTTGAATAGATGGTTCTGGGGTCGGCGCTTAAGCTAAACAGATCGCCGCTCCACCAGCCTTGCGCTGCAAACTGAACCACATGGTCATCACCAGCCTGATCGGTATAATAGCTCATGATATACCCGGAATTCACAAACATGATATAGCGGGCAACATCCCCGTTTTGTACAATCAGTTCATCATGCCTGAATGGCCTTGAAATTAAAACAGATTCCAGGTATGTCCGTTCATCCGAGTTTAGCTGAACGTGTTCATTAATATTAGAAAGGATGATTGCGCTATTCATTTGCTCGGGTAAAAAAGCAAAGTAACCAAAATTTATGGGTTTGTTGCTGCTAAGACAGGCCGCTCTTTACCACAAAAAAACAGGTATTCACCGACATCTTTAATCATGCCGCCAATTTTGCCTTCATATAAGTAACCAGCTACCCTAATTTGGCTGAATAAAAAATTGTGTCATGAATGATGATTATATCAACACCACTGCCATATTTGGCGAGGTAAAAAAGCAGATCCTGTCAAAAGAATTCAAATATGGCCAGCTCACCAATTTATTTGGCCGAACAACGGTTGACTTTAGTAATGCCGATCTCAACGGAGCGGTAGTATTAGATTGCACTCAGTTTTGCGGGGAGATCAGGATCAAGGCGCCGGCAGGCTGGCATGTGATCCCGGAGGTAACCAATATTTTTATGGTGGTAGACGATAAACGGCGAAACCGCTATGTAGATACGGATAAAAATAAAACACTCATACTGCGTGGAGTTGGCATTTTTGCCAGCATTAATATTATGGATTGAGTTAATTTATAAATAGATAACTGCATACCAAACGGAGATAAAGTAATACCGCCAAACCGCTGTTTATCAAAAAGATGCTCCGCTTTGTTTTGCTTTCAGAAAGAAAATTTATGATTAACTGACCTAGGATATCAAATATTATAGAAAGTTCAAGTATCCCAACAGCAAGGTCAAAACCATTGAAATGCTGAAACCCTATTTTTAGCTGTTGTAAACTCATAATACAACAAAAGTAAAACAGGTAATAAAGTATGGCGGATATATGTAATCCGGCGATGATAAATACAGCAACTAATAAAACCAACTTAGCAGCAATATTTAAAATGCCGAATAATTTAAATTCTTTATCCCGAATTGCAGCATCCTGATTTTCTTTAGGTTTTAATCCCACTATAAAGAAAAAGGTTAAGCCTATTTTTACTTTTACCTTTTTTATATAAATACAAAAAATATTGTCAATGCCGATCTCTACTTCTTCTATCTCCCGTTTAACTATTTTAGTAAACAAAAAAAACAATATGCCAATGTAGCTAAACTGAATACTTAAAGTAACAATAAGATATGTGAATATATGATGCACCGCTGTCGTGACTTGGTTAAAACTTAATTTTTAATCCATATTCGTACTTCATCGTTAATAGGGCTTCTGCATTTCCTTTTGCATCATCTACCGGGTGATGTGTATGCGTTGTTTTTCGCAAATGTTTAAATGTTTTAAAAGTGTCTTTTTCTATCCCTTTATATAAACTACCTAAATTTTGTGAACTAAACCCAAAAGGATTTTCGCCTGTAAAATGATGAAAATACCAGCAAATGAACATCCAATCAAATCCATTATTGTCGCTAATAAATATTGGCCTGTCTTTGCAAACTTTTTTTATCCATTCGGCAAACTCAAGCATCACTTTTTTAGGATCATCAAAAGATAAAACATCTTCCCTTGTATGCCCGGAAACGGCTAAAGCCTCCGGGATAAATTCTTCTGAAATTGGTTTTAGTTTTCCGTAAAACGTTTCATTTAAATCGTTACTTACCAGAACAGCTCCAAATGAGATCATAGAATAATCGCCCGGTATTGGTCCATCGCTTTCAATATCAACCATTATATATGCCATCGAATTATTGTTTTATTTTAAATGTTTATTATTGCTAATCTACAAATAAAGCTCATTCTATATATTAAACTTGTCAGTTTCCACGGGTCTTCATATCATCCAGATGTAACAATTCAGCAATATAAATGAACAGACTTGTATGTTCATTTGTGAAAATATACCTTTGTTTCACCATGAAAAAAGAAAGTGTCGACGAGCGGATCATGCAAACCGCGGCCCGCTTATTTTATACCCAGGGCTATAACCTCACCGGCATTAACCAGCTGATAGATGAAGCCGGCATTGCCAAGCCATCTTTATATAATAACTACCGGTCAAAAACCGATGTATTGCTGGCTTATCTGGACAGGCAGGCATCAGCTTTATTTGATGCCTTAGAGGGTCACCTGCGTGAAATACAGGGTGCTCGTAATAAAATCATTGGGATCTTTGAATATTCGATAGCACGGAACCATGCCACCAACTTTGGCGGCTGCCCGTTTTTAAAGATCAACGCGGAGATAATGCCTTCAGAAAAAATAGTTTTGGAGCGTGTACAAGCCGTGAAAAGCCGCTTCCGTGATCTGCTTTTTCAACTGGTAACCGGGTTGGATGATAAAAAAGGATTTTCTGATCAGGCACTGGCCGATATGCTTTATTTTATGCTGGAAGGCTCCAGGGCAAGCGCGTCGATCAGCAAACAAATAGCCGATATGGAAAGCGCGATAGCAACTATCAAGATGATCATATAACCTGCGGATCGGAGAAGCACACAACGAATTAAACACTCATGAAAAATATACAATTAGCGCTCATCACCGGTGTGGGTAAACAAACAGGGATTGGCTTTGAAGTGGCCAGGCAGCTCGCCAACCAGGGCTATCAGGTAATTATAACCGCCCGGAAACAGGAAACTGCCGATGGGCTTGCCAACCTGTTAATTAAAGAACAGCTGGATATTGTGCCGATGGCATTGGATGTTACGGATGAAGTGATGATACAGGCCGTCGCGGCAGAGGTGAACAACCAGTTTGGGAAGCTTGATGTACTGATCAACAATGCCACCTTGTTCCCCGATCAGTATGATACGGAAACGATAGATTTAGATGATATAAGAAAAGTATTCGAAAGTAATTTTATTGGCGTATGGGGCACGGTTAAGTATTTTATCCCCTTACTCAAAAAAAGCGAACATGCGAGAATCGTGAACGTATCTTCGGGCTCGGGGTCATTTGGCGGGGAAGGCTACAGTCTTGTTAATCCCTGGAGAGATGTCATATCTGCCTACAGCATCTCCAAGGCCACACTGAATGCCTTTACGCTTAAAGCGGCAGCAGATCTGAAAAAAGATAGCATTTTGGTGAATGCCGCCACCCCCGGCCTCACCGCTACCCACGATATTTTAGCCGGCTTTGGCGGAAGATCGGTAAGCGACGGAGCTAAAAGTATCGTATTTGCCGCAACGCTACCCAAAGGAGGCCCAACAGGTCAATTTTTCAAGGATGGAGAAATCATAAGCTGGTAATAGCAGAAGGGGACTATTTTGTAGCCTGTATGGGGCAGGCCTCTGCGCTCTACCCTTCATTCGACTACCCTCTCTTCGCCTCTTCCTGTTCACGCGTCATTGCGAGGAGGAACGACGTGGCAATCCCCGATTTGTAGAGCCGCTCTGTATAGTTTGGGATTGCCACGCTATCGCTCGCAATGACGCTCACAATAATCTCTCTCCCCTCCTCCCTAATCTCAATTTTTTAAAACCATCTTTCCAAATTTTTATTAATCTGTTATAAAAGGAGATTTTTGCTTTAATTTGTTCACTATGTTTAAAACCCGACTTGTACTGCCATTTCTGGCATTAATAGCCCTGGGCATCAACGCCAAAGCACAACAAACCGACTCCCTGAAGCGCGATACTGTTAAAATTGATACGGCGAAAATCAATAAACTCCGGATAGATTCGCGCAAAAATGCCATCCCCACACGTGTGCGGCCCGTACAATTGCAAAGATCGCAGATACCGATGACCATGCTGGATTATAAGGTGAACTACTGGAAAAAGTCCATCACCTTTGGGTTAAACTTTAATCAATCGTCATTTACCAGTAATTACGCGGCGGGTGGTGTAAACGCTGTAGCATTAGGATCAAACTTTATTTACCACACCGAATATAACAAGGCTCCATTTAGCTATGTATCTGAGCTGAACCTGCAATATGGTATATCCAAAAACAAAGGCCAGGGCAAACGTAAAACCAACGACCGTATTTATTTCGATAACAAGATAGCCTCGCAATTATCCAAACACTGGTACATATTTGGGTCGTTAACGTTTGAGTCGCAGTTTGATAAGGGCTACAATTATATTGATAATGGCAACGGCACTTTTACCTCGCAGTATATCTCCAATTTTATGTCGCCGGGTTATTTAACCGAGGCGCTGGGTTTTGAGTATAAACCTACCGGCTATTTCGATCTGCGTTTGGGTACTGGTACCGCCAGGCAAACTTTTGTGCTCGACCATGCAATTCACAAAGAGCAACAGGATAATTATGGTGTTGATACCTTGAAGACGGTAAAAAACGACCTGGCCTTCCAGATGGTTGCCCTGTTTGATAAGGATATCATGAAAAATGTCCACCTGAATACCCGCTATGCCTTATTTATACCCTACGGGCAGGACCTTAAATTCATTACCCATCGTGTAGATATGGTTTTATCGGCCCGGGTTAACCGGTTAATCAATGTTAGTCTTAACGGTACGCTGCTTTATGATAAACATACCTCGAAAGACGCACAGGCAACAGAAGGTCTGGCCCTGGGGATGTTGTATAAATTCCCTTAAATTGAAATAAATTTTGTAATTTTAGCCTGTCTATTCTACCTTCCCGAACGTAATAACTTAAGAAACGCAAGTGTCTAAGTTGTTGCTATTAATAAAATTTGTACTAAACCTTAAAATGAAACCAAACCTTATCTGTCTGGCATTTTTAATGTCATTCTCTGTCGCGTTGTATGCACAGAACATTTCCTCAGAAACAATCGAGTTTCAATTGCTTAAACAACCGCAAACGGTTCTTGATGAAAGCATTAAAAGCTTCAGGGTTACCGTAACATCGCCGTATAACCTTACTACCGACGATGTGATCAGGAAAGCAAAAGCCGATTATCAAAAATCTGTTAATGATTATGGCAGCGTAGTTGCCGCCAGCGAAAAAGATTATCAGCAAAAATTAAAGGATTATGATGGCGATGTTCAAAAAGCGAAAGAAAAATACGAAACCGAATCGGCCGAGTTTAAAAAGCTTTCGATGGTAGAACGCCTAACCTTAACAAGCGACGGAAAAAACCCAAAACTGGTGCAGCCAGCAAAGCCTGTTTATTACAAGCCACAACCCCCGGTATACCGTGAGCCCAATTTGAACAATTTTACCATTGTAGATAATAATGTGTTGGCTTCACAAATAGCCGTAACCGGCTTTACAAGAGGCGATGCGGATATAGATATTAATGCAGATATAAAGCAGGTGAACTTTCAGGACAATGCCGGCCAAACGTTTGTTAACCAGCCTACCAAACTGGTGATTAAAATAAAAGGTGTTGAAAAAGTAAACACTTCGTTTTTTCAGGACTATGTTTTTTTATCGTCATCGCCAACCAATAACATTAACAAACCGCTCGAAGAAAAAAACCACTTAACCACGGTAATTAAATCTTTAAACGATTATATCAATAATCTGTATGGTTTTCAGGCAACCGCCAAAAGCGTTAAAATACTGAGCGTAAAAAATAAGGGTAAATATGACGATCTGGAACGGGCTGATATTTACGTAAAAACCAATTTAAGAAAACTACAGCCCACCAATAGCGACATGAATACTGCCGCTTTTGCCAATATGCAAAAGGGAATCGATATCTGGACACAAACCCTGGCCAAAGTAGAGTATAAGAATGATAAGGCCGATTTTAATGATAAGATAGCCCGGTACATATATTTCAATTTAATAAACCTCAACATCGCGCTGAACAAGAGAGCAGAAAGCGAAAAATATTTAAACCAGTTACAGGATAACCTGGTGTACATCAAACTCTCGTACGATGAAGCGAACGAGTTAAAGAAAATGGAAAAAGACGTTTATCAATTAAAAAAATAAAAACATGAAATATATATACACCATTGTCCTGTTGCTAAATTTTCTTTCTTTTAGCTGGGCCCAGGAAGGGAAAAAAGAATACGGAGCAAAATTTGAGTTCGACTCGGAAAATGAAAAGGATCCGCATTTTGTACTGGTTGATAATTATAACACCTACCTGCTAACGGTTCTGGACGTTTACGGGGTAATGGCCGGGCACCAGGTGATCGTCAGAAAATTTGATCAAAAGAACACCCTGGTTGAAACCTATAAATATGATTTTCCCATAATTGGCGAGAAGAATATGTTTAACAATTCCTTGTTTAACTATTTGGGCTACGCCGAAGGCCAAAATGGCAAAGTTGCCGTATTTACAGAAGTATATTCAAACAAAACAAAAACCTATCAGATTCATAAAGTGGAGTTTGATAAGGCCACCGCTAAATTTACCAGTACGGTACTGGCCGAAGGAGAAATACCATCTGCCATGAAATCTGGCAGTCTGTTTTCAGAAAAATCTGATAATGGCAATTACCTGGCCATTAACTATCATAAATACCGGGCAAAAGGCACTCCGGATAAAAACCAGCTGATCGTTATTGACACCAAAACGCTTAGCATAGCCTGGCAAAAAGAAGTAAGCTTTGATAACGAATTTACCTCGGATAAATTTACGGTTACCAATTCCGGCAAAGTGGTGTTGGTTAGGGATATGAACGGCTCAAAAAAGGGATAACCTATCTTACGGTTATATCAGCCAGCGGACAGGAAGACAAAAACTTCGACTCGCAAATTTTCCTTAACGAACTTAAATCGGTATCCATCGGATCACAGGAGTATTTGATTGCATTTAACAGCAGCGCCATAGATTTTAAAGACGAATACTACAAAAACCTGCTCTTATATGATCTGCAATCAGGAAAGATATTGAGCAATAATAAGATCCCGGAGTTTTCACCAGGGAAAGGTATTATCGATGTAGATATCCGCAACGTTATGCTGCAAAATAACGAAATGCACATTTTCGCGGAAGGCAAAACCGAGTTAAAAGAAAAAATGACAACGGGACTTGAAATGATGAACGCCAAGCCAAAATATAATTTTGGTCCCGCTTATTTATTTGTTACCTCTTTTGACGGGCAGCTGAAAGCCACAAAAAAACTATCAACACAGCATTTTTGCAGTGCCGATCTGCATCACTCTTTCGGCCTGGCTAATGTTAAAGGCACCTACTACGTAAATGCAGGCGAATATTATGGCATTTATGTATTACGCGATAACCTCCAAAAAGAAGAAACCAAAATAAGCTTTAATGTACCCAGGTGGCGAAGCGAAGAGCCAAATCAGTTTGTTAACCAGTTATTTACTTATTTCCCGGATAAAAACAGTTTCCTATTGGCTAAAGTGATCAGTAAGGGCGAAATGGCATTGGTTGATATCTCCGGATTTTAATAAAACCTATTTTTGGGTCCCTGGCGAATAGCCATGATATTGTTTAAACGCTCTTATAAAAGAAGCATCAGAGAGGTAGCCCGTAATAACGGCTGCCTCTCCTACTGTTATACCCCCGCTGCGCATCAGCGTTAAGGCATGGTTCATGCGCAGGCCCTGCACATAGCCAAAAACGGTAGTGCCAAACAGCTTTTTAAAGCCGGCTTTCAATTTAAATTCATTCAGCAAAAAATCACGCGAGAGACTCCGGAGGCTCATGCTGTCCAGGTAGTGGATGTCCAAATGGTCTTTAACACTATGCAGCTTTTCCACATCCGCCGTGTTAACCGCTGTTGGTATCCTGGTTTCGTATTGGCCCGAAAGCGTAAGCAGGGTAAGCTCGGTAATTTTATTTTTGATGTAAGCGTTGCGCAGCGAGTCGGCCACGGGTGGTTCGGTAAGCAGGCTTAGCCCGGAGCTTTGCAGATGGCTTATCTTTTTATTATCCGGAAACAGGGCGAATGGCCTTGCGCCACGGCTTTGCTGTAACAGGTTATCATAAGCTTCGCCACAACTTAATAGTATCTCATTAAAAAAAGCGGGTTTTAAACCCACGCAAACATACTCATACCGCTTTTGCTTCGGAAAAACAAAGGAACTCACCGGGTTAACACAATTAAGCAGGTTAAACTGCCCGCGGTTCATGGTCGAGGTGGCATCAAAACCCGAAATAAGTGCGTCTGAACAGCCATGCAGCTGAAAATGGATGCTCACATGCGTGGCATCCTGCATATTGTTAATGCGCAGGCCGTCCTCAAAGCGGGCCCCAAACCGCAGGATGCTAAAATCATCGGCTTTAAGACCCTGGGCATAGCAATCAAAACGGTTAGGTATACTGCCGGTAGCGTACGTGGTTTCAAAGGATGTACTGAACTCCCTTTTCATCAACCTGGCAAACTCAACCCCTTCTAACTGGTACATATAATCCGTTTATGCTAATTAAAAATCCGTTTGGGCATATCGTAAACGGCTCAGAACCGGCAACTTGCGCCCATGAATAATATCTGCAAATATAAGGTGAATACCGCAGGCTGGAAACGCGGGGTGCATTATAATTTCTTCAAAAGCTTTGCACAGCCCTTTTTTGGCATCAGTACCGATATGGATGCTACAGAAGCTTATGACTATTGCAAACAGCATGGCCAATCGTTTTTTCTGTTTTACCTGCACCGCTCATTACTGGCGGCCAACCAGGTGCCCGAGCTGCGGCAACGGATAGAAGATGGCGAAGTTTATGAATACGATACTATATCTGCATCGGTTACCGTATTGCGGCCCGATGATACCTTTGGCTTTGCCTATATGGACCATTACGTAGAGTTTGAGCAATTTGCCCCGCCCGCCCGCGCCGCCGTCGATCATGAAAAAACGACCGACAGGCTGCAACTACGCGATGGGTTTAACAGCCTCATTCATTACTCTATACTGAAAGATATCCGCTTTACCAGTATGCAGCACGCGCAGCCCTTAGCCGGTGACGATAGTGTGCCCAAGATCGTGTTCGGTCAGTTTTACAGGCGCGATGGCCGGGTTTGGCTGCCCGTAGCCATCCACGCGCATCATGCCCTTTGCGACGGGCGGCACATGGGGCTTTTTGTGAAGCGCTTTCAGGAACAGATCAACCGCATACCTGCCGATAGTATTAAAGGATAATGGTATTTTAGCCATATAAAATCAAAATACCCCCATATGAAATTATTTATGCTGATGCTTGGCTGTACACCTCCGGGAAGGCATACCGAACAACACGATATTTTTTTTGGAATAGGCGAAACCGTAAAAGATCTTATCCCACAGATTAAAGCTTTCTGGCCCGAAGGTCAGGACAGGTTACATGTGGATGCCTGGCGCGAAGTAACCCTGGTTAACGGATACCATGTGCAGGTAACTGAGCAACCCGGTAGTACAGATGCCGAGCTCCTCAGGCTGTTTTTTATAAACCTAGGCGGCTACCAGGAGGGTTTGTTTGATGAGCCACATTTTAAGGTGCTCACCGTACAACCCAACAAATCAAAAGCGTTTGCCTATGCCAAAGACACGCCGTTTTATCACCAGGTTCATTTTCCCGGCGCCGAATCGCACATTGATGATAAATATGGATTGGATGTGGACGACCTGCATGAGATAGCAGAGATTTTACCAGCTGAACAGAAAGCGCAATACGCCCTGCATATTACCCCCGCAGCTGACGGTGCCCCGGAAGACAAAATACATTTGGGGTATTTTAAGTTGGATAAACTACCGTGATGAGGACGGGAGAATAGGATAAGAGAGTTGTCATTCCTCGCAGTCGCTCGGCGCCTGCGATATGCATGCCTTTCCTAAAGCCCAAAGAATTCCGTATATTTGATATATACCAACAGCCCGGTTCCCGACCAACGGAAACCGGGCTGTTCTGTTAAGGAAAAGACAGATCAAAAATCGCAGGTTTGGTAAATAGTTATTTGATAATCAAAAAATTAATACTTTTTAAAGTTTTAAAAACGGCTCAAAACAGGGCCATAATTTGTTAAAAAGTGTTAAAACAGGATTTTTTCAAATATTTTGCCCGCTTTTTACCCCGTTTTTGCGCCAAAAAGTGTTAAAATCCGGGGTTTAAAAAGTTTTTGTTAGGCTAATGTAAAAGCCCTTTTCAAAAAGCGGCATCGGGGTCAAAATAATTCAACGGATATATTTCAAAATCATACCTTTGTAACCTTTAAAGATTAAAGTACTTTATAATAATGTTTGAAAATCTTTCGGATAAACTCGACAGGGCGTTCAAGGTCCTGAAGGGTCAGGGAACTATTACTGAGATAAACGTGGCCGAAACCATGAAGGAGATACGCAAAGCCCTTCT
>Ga0105239_10000160_pt1 | contig 97429 bp, 77 predicted proteins | sample KBSC44metaG_FD_92761 | JGI IMG/M metagenome (GOLD analysis project Ga0105239, IMG submission 92761) | Corn rhizosphere microbial communities from Kellogg Biological Station, Michigan, USA - KBS C4-4 metaG | ecosystem: Host-associated > Plants > Roots > Rhizosphere > Soil | place: Michigan, USA... | reverse complement strand
GGCCAGGTCCTGCCGCCGCTGTCCGCGCGCGACGCACGCTGGAAATTCATCCGCGACGTGGCGGTGTTCGAACTCAAGCTCACGCTCAACAACTTCCACAATTTCTTCCAGGTGCCGCTGACCCTGGGCATCGCGCTATTCGATCTGATCTTCAAGCACGGCGAGGAGGGGTCGCGCTTCTACCGGGTGGTGGAGCAGGGCCGCCTGATCGACGACCACATCGACATCTACAGCATCGTCGACGATCGCGAGCGCGCGATGAACCGCAACTACACCGTTGACGCGGTGCTGGGTCGCGTCGAGAGCGTGATCAAGAAGGAATACGAGAAGGGTGGCACGGCGGCGAGCATCAAGAACGCCCTCGACCGCGCCATCGACGAGATGCAATCCCGCACGGGCCCCGTTGCCGCGAAAGCCGCCGGCGCGACGGAGAAAGCTGCTGGGACGATCAAGGACGCGGCTGAGAAAACCGCGGATGTGCTCAAGGACGTGTCGGAGAAGCTGCGTGGGAAGAAGCCGGACGAGACGCCACCCTCGCCCTAATGGCAAAGCGCTTTGCGAAAACGAGAGCGGATTAGTGACCGTCTGAGGGGACAAAGGAAACTACTAGGTTGTCCCACGCTAGTTGGGTGCCGCATTGCTCCCCGCAATGACCACCCGACGCCTCAATGACAACTTTGTCGATATAATGGAAGGAGGAATCGAACTTTATGAGGGTGTCTACTGAGTCCACTTTCGCACGCTGCGTGCCAACCAAAGCCCCTTTTCGATAGGCCTTGAACTTCACATGGAGCCCGGTAACCCACGCCGCTGCAAAATGTCCACTTCTCAGTGAAAATAAACCGGGTGCTGCTAAGGAAAAACCCGTTTCGTGAGTAAAGAAGCCGTATGCCAGATCAACCCCGTGGACAACGGCTTCATAGCCGTTATTCGCTCCTTTGTATTCGTCCTTGCCCATGGCCCACACATTGGACCAATTGAAGCCAGCATAGGGCCCGAAGATCTGTTGGGGCGTAGTCTCTGCCAGTTAGCCCTTCGAACGTAATCTTTTCTTCCGTTCGCACTTGCGTTTCGGCGTACGCATACTGCGAACTCCCAAGCAGCAATTCAGTCACCGTCAGAATTACCAGTATGCGCATTTTCATTTCTTCCAAACTTTAGCGGCAACATGCTCCGTACAGTGCCTACCCATTTGCTTTAACCTTCTGCGCCTCAAAAGTATAACGTTCATGTGCCCTTGAACCCCTCCAGCACATTCACCGTATTTACGCCGAGGTGCTCGACGTTGTAGCCGCCTTCGAACACGAAGAGCGTCGGAAGCTTCAGCGCAGCAATAGCTTCGCCCATGCGGAAATAATCGTCGCTGCGCAAACGGAAGCGCGCGATCGGGTCTTCGATGAAGGTGTCGAGGCCGAGTGAGACGAGCAGGATGTCCGGCGCGAAGGCCTCGACGCGCTCGCGCGCCTTGGACAGCGCCACCGAATAATGCGGCCAGTCGGTGCCTGCCGGCATCGGCAGATTAAGGTTCTGTTCTTCGCCCGCGCCTGCGCCGCGCTCGTCCGCGAAGCCGAGGAAATGCGGAAAAGCATAGTTCGGATCGGCGTGGATCGAGCAGAAGAACACGTCGTCGCGGCTATAAAAGATTGTCTGCGTGCCGTTACCGTGATGGTAGTCGACGTCGAGGATCGCCGGACGCATCCCGGCGTCGACGAGATACTGTGCCGCGACCGCGATGTTGTTCAGGTAGCAGAAGCCGCCGAACACATCGCCGCTCGCGTGGTGGCCCGGCGGACGCGTGAGCGCGAACGCACTCTTCTCGCCTGCACGCATCGCCTCGGCGGCGCTGAGCGCGACGTTTGCTGCCGCCCGCGCAGCGCTCCACGTGCCTTTCATGATCGGCGTGCCGGCATCGAACACGAAGGTACCGAGCCGCGACTCGATATCCGGGGCGCGCCGCGCATCGAGCCCGCGTGCCGGCCAGCGCGACGGCAGCGCCGCATGCGCGTCCGCGCCATAAGCCGCCTGCCATTCCTGAAAGGCTTCGCCGAGAAAGCCGACAAGATTGGGATCGTGGATGCGCAGAATAGCTTCGTTGCCGAATTCCGCCGGCGCGAGGATCGGTCCGAGCTTGCGCTCTTCGAGCCGCGCCCGCACAGCTTCGGCGCGCTCCGGACGCTCGACCGCGGGCGTGAGCCGTCCGGCCTCGAATTCCTCGGCCGGCACATGCTCGAGGTGGGCAGGGGAGTAGAAAGTCTTCATTCAACCAGCCTGCAACAGGATCGCGCCAGCCGCAATCGCGCCGGCCGCGCACCAGCGCCGCCATGTCATGTGCTCGCCCAGAAAGCTCATCGCAAGCGCGGTGCCGAACAGCACGCTCGTTTCGCGTAACGCGGCGAGTGGTGCGGTGGCGCCGAAGCGGTAGGCGAGCATCGCCGAGCCATAGGTCGTGATCGAGAGAAGGCCCAACAGGATGCCGAGCCGCCATTGCCGCCGCGCCTCGATCACGACCGCGCGTCCGCGGATGCCGGGTGCGGTGACGAGCACGCAGAATCCGTGGGCGACGAAGAACCAGAGCACATAGGTGAACGGCACGGGCACGGCGCGGACGCCGGAGGCGTCGATGAGGGTGTAGCAGCCGATCGTCAGTCCGGTGCCGAGCGCGTAAAGCAGTCCCGCTTTCGCGCCCGCGCTGGCGCGGTGGGAGATGCCGATTGCAATCACGCCGCCGCAGACGAGAACGATGCCTATGAGTTCGAGGGCAGGCGGATGTTCGTGCAGCAGGAAGATCGCGCCGAGTGCCGTGAACAGAGGCCCTGTGCCGCGCGCGACGGGATAGACGGCGGAAAACGCCGCGCTCTCATACGACTTCACCAGCAGCAATTCGTAGAGCGCGTGGACGAAGGCGGTGCCCACCAGAAACCACACGGCCTTGCCGTGTGGCAGCGGCACGAAGAACAGGGCAGGGGTCACAATGATCGCGGAGAACACGCCGATCAGAAGGCGCATCGCGTATTTGTCGTCGGCGCGCTTGGTCAGGATGTTCACGACCGCGTGTACCGCGGCGGACAGCAGAATCAATCCGAGGGCAATCGTCATCGTGAAGGCAATGGCAACGTTTCGAATGGAACCTCGTTATCACATTGACCAATTGTGCGAACAGGGATGAGGATCATGGCAAAAGATGCAACCAAGACCGATCTGAGAAACGGACTGCCCGGACACGACGGCGAAAATTCGTCCTACGGCGCCGATGTGTTGGACCGGACGGACGACGCGGCCGTAGCGCGCGAGCCCGAAGTCGTGTCGCCGGGCGTCGGCAAGAACGTTCCATCGGGCCAAACTACCAAGGGCTAACCAGGAAAGGCTGATCTGGCCAAAACCTAATCTGGATTGTTGCGCCGCTTTCGTCCAAAACCGCCTTGCGGTTCCGGACGGCGGCGATGTTGAACGAAGATCTGATCGGTGTGCCGGGCGGGCGCTGGAAACTCCAGACGCCCGCCCTTGTTGTCGATCTCGATATCCTGGAGCGCAATATCGCGGCGATGGCGGCGCATGCGAAGCGCCACGGCATCGCGCTCAGGCCACACGCCAAGACTCACAAATCCGCTGAGATCGCCAAGCGCCAGCTGGCAGCAGGCGCTCTCGGTATCTGCTGTGCCAAGCTCGGGGAAGCCGAAGCGCTCGCCGATGCCGGCGTGGAATCGATCCTGATCACATCGCCGGTCGTGACGGAGGGTGGCATCGCACGTCTCATGGCGCTGAACGGAAGGCTCAAGGAAATGATCGCGGTCTGCGACGATGCGGAAACAGCGAAGCGCATCGGCGATGCCGCGCGCGAATCCGGAAAAGCCCTGAAGATTTTTGTCGATGTCGATCCAGGCATGGGCCGCACCGGCATTCGCCCAGGCGACGGCGCTGTGGCGCTGGTCGAGCAGATCGCAAGCGCATCGCATCTCGAATTCGCCGGCCTGCAGTGTTACGCGGGCCAGGTCCAACACATGGAATCGCCCAACGAACGCCGCGATGCTTCGCTCTCCGCGCTGAAAGATCTTGCCGGTCTCCGCGATCAGCTGGCGAAGAAAAGTCTCGCGCCGACGATTTTGTCCGGCGGCGGCACCGGCACGTTCGACATCGACCCGGATGCGCGCGTGCTGACGGAGCTCCAGGTCGGGTCCTACGTTTTCATGGATCGTCAGTATAATGACGTTTGGACCAAGCCCGGCGATCGGCCGCCCTTTGAGACGTCGCTGTTTGTCCAGACCACCGTCATCAGCGCCAATCGCACCGGCCTCGTCACCACGGATGCAGGGCTGAAATCCTTTGCCACCGATGACGGCGTTCCGGTGATCGCGCACGGCGCGCCGGCCGGTGCGGCCTATTTCTTCTTCGGCGACGAGCAGGGCGGCGTCATCTATTCGGAAGATGGGGGCAAGCTGAACCGCGGCCATGCGCTCGCCTGCGTGGTTCCCCATTGCGATCCCACGGTCAATCTTTACGACCGCTATCACGTCGTGCGCGGGGATGTGCTGGAAGCGATATGGCCGGTCGATGCGCGGGGCCGATCGGCCTGAAATACGGCCGAATCCTGACAAACCCATTCATGCTGGGTTCAGCCGGAAAGCCTCATTGTGCGTTTCAGAGGATGGGTCGAACCATCCGAAAGAATCGATGAGGAGTGAAAGATCATGAAGAAACTCGCGAAACTCGCACTCGGCGTGGCGATGCTGGCGGGCGCTGCGACGGCGGTCACGACACCGGCGAACGCGGGTGTCTCCGTCGGTATCGGCGTCGGCATCCCGGGGCCGTATTACGGCGGCTACTATGGCTATTACGGGGCACCCTATGGCTGCGACCCGTACTATTACTATGACGCCTATGGCTGCGGCTATTACGGAGCTGGCTACTATCCCTACTACGACGGTGGCTTGTACATCGGCGGGGTGTGGGTGAACGGTCGCGTTCCGTGGCGCTGGTGGCACGGTCAGCGCTGGTTCTGGCACGGTGGTCACTGGCATACCGGCTCAGGCTGGCACACAGCCGGCTTCCACGGCGGCAATTGGGGCCATGGCGGTAACTGGGGCCACGGCGGAAGTTGGGGTCATGGCGGCGGTTGGGGCGGACGTACTCCCTCAGTTGGAACGGGACCGCACGGCACGTTCGGCGGCGGTGGCGTCGGCTTCCACGGTGGACCGACCACGCATAGTGGCGGCTTTGGTGGCGGCCACATGAGTGGTGGCGGCGGCCATTCGGGTGGCGGCATGGGCCACAGAGGTCACTAACACCTGACCGCATGACCTCGAGTTAGTGCATGCACATGCCCGGCGCGGTCCCTCTGGCCGCGCCGGGTTTCTCGTTGTAACGGTGTGAAGTAGGACTGAAGCGATGCTTACATTCGCAAAAGCTGTCCTCGGCGCGCTTCTTTTGATGGCGGTGTCGGCGGTCGCGGCGCCTGTGCCGGCCTATGCCGATGCCGGCATCTCGTTCGGCTTCATGGGGCCGGGGGCCACCTTCGATCCCTGCGATTATTACGACTATTACAATCAGCCGCCGCCGTGGGGATTGCCTGCGGACTATTGCGCCTATCCCGTCTATTTCGAGCCGGTCTACTACAATGGCTTCTGGTATCGCGGGCCGATCTATTACCGCTGGTATCGCGGTCAGCGCGTGTTCTGGCTGAACGGCGGCTGGCACGCGAATGGATGGCGCGGCGCGCCGCCTCCGCGTGTCGCCTGGCAGAATCGCGGCGGATGGAACAATGGATTTCGTCCCGGCATGCGTCCCGCCCCAGGCCTCCGTCCCGTGCCACGTGCGTGGCGCGGACTGCCAGAAGGTGGTGCGCCGTGGGTCAATCGCGGTCCGGGCGGGGCGGGCGGCGTGCATCCGTACGGCGGGCCGGGACCGTGGACACGAGGTGTACGCCCTTATGGCGGTGGACCTGCTCCGCGCGGTGGATTTGGCGGCGGCCATCCCAACGGCGGCGGAGGACATCGCGGTCACTAGCGCTGGGCAGGGTCACAAACACGTTGTGATGGCCGCTGCGAGTTCCGTGTAGGATGGGCGTGTTGAGGGCGAGCCGGGATTCCCTGCCGGCGAAAAAGGAGGTTCCATGAAACGATTTTGGATGACAACGATTGCCGCTACGGCTTTTGCGGGTGCAGCCAGTTTCGCTGCAGCACCGGCTGAGGCGGGTATCAACTTCAATCTGTCGATCGGTTTGCCGATTCCCGGTGCGGTCGCGTTCGATTACGGCAGCGGCGGATACTGCGACGACTATGGCTGTCCCGATGCCTATTGGGACATGCCGGTCTACTACGGTCCCGTCTATTACGGCGGCCGCTGGTTCCAAGGACCGATCTACTATCGCAACTTCAATGGCGAGCGCTGGTTCTGGGTGCGTGGTGGATGGCGCAGAGACGAATGGCGAGGGCCGCGTCCCGCATGGTGGAAAGGCAATTACCGCTTCGGTCCCGCGCTCGGCTACGATTTCTATCGCGCGAACGGTTTCCGTCATGATCGCGACCGCTACTGGCGCGGCAATGAGTGGCGCCCGGGCCGCGAATGGGATCGCGACCGCGCGCGCAATTGGGATCGCAACAAGATGCGCGTGGATGACAAGGTTCGCGGCGACGGTGCGATGAATGGCCCCGGCGGGGCCATGACCGGTCCCGGTGGCAGCATGAAAGGCCCGGGTGGCGCGATGACCGGGCCCGGCGGAAGCATGACGGGCCCCGGTGGTTCGATGAACGGGCCCGGTGGAACGATGACCGGTCCAGGTACGGGCGAAAAGCACAAGCCCAAGGACAACAATCCGCCCGGCCACTGATCCGGCTTTATTCTGAAATCGGCCCCGGCGCGAAACCGCCGGGGCCCTTTTTGTGTTAAGGTTCTTCATCACAGCGACGGGTGCCTGCGGGTTCCCGTGGGAAGAGGAGGTCTAATGAAGGGCATTTTGAAAGCGATGATATCGTTGGCCGCGCTTGCGGGCGTGGCTTGCTTCGCATCCGCACCAGCCAAGGCGGGCGTGAATATTGGTCTGTCGATCGGGTTGCCGATCCCCGGGGGCGTGGCAATCGACTATGGCAGCGGCGGCTATTGCGACTCATGGGGTTGTCCCGACGCCTATTGGGATCTGCCGGTGTACTACGGGCCCATGTATTACGGCGGGCGTTGGTACCAGGGACCGATCTACTATCGCGATTTCCGCGGCAGCCGCTGGTATTGGGTGCATGGCGCATGGCGGCGCGACGAATGGCGCGGTCCGCGTCCCGCGTGGTGGCATGGGAATTATCGCTACGGTCCGGCGCTGGGCTACGCCTTCTACAGAGGCAACGGCTTCCGTCATGACCGCGACCGCTACTGGCGCGGCAATGACTGGCGTCCCGGCCGCGACTGGGATCGCAATCGCTGGCGCAACGGAGGCTGGGCGCATCCCGACAACGCGCGCCGTGTCGACGAACGCGTCGATCATCGCGTCGATGTTCGCGAACACGAACGCGCGCGTGAAAAAGCGCGCGACGACCGCCGGGACGATCGACGTGACGACCGTCACGACGACCGCCAAGACAATCGTCACTGATTGCGTATGACATGACAGGCAGCCCCGGCGCGAGATCGCTGGGGCTGTCTGCTTTTGGCGTGTTGGACACCCCGCTTCGCCCTGCTAGCGTGCGTTCGATTTCACAAAGAGTGCTTGGTATGGATCGTCCGCGGCCCAACGATCTCGGCGCCTTCTGGCTGCCCTTCACGCCCAACCGCGATTTCAAGACGAACCCGCGCATACTCGCGCGTGCGGAAGGCATGTACTTCTTCGATGAAGATGGCAGAGCCTTGCTCGATGCCTGTTCGGGCCTGTGGTGTTCGAATCTCGGCCACGGTCGCAAAGAGATCGCCGATGCGATTTCGAAGGCCGCGCATGAGCTCGACTTCGCGCCGACATTCCAGTTCTCGCATCCGCCGGCCTTCGAGCTTGCCAATCGTATCGCAGCACTCGCGCCCGAAGGGATGGATCATGTCTTCTTCGTCAATTCCGGATCGGAAGCTGCCGACGCTGCCCTGAAGCTGGCGCGAGCTTATTGGCAGAAGAAGGGGCAGGGCGGGCGCTTCCGCCTGGTCGGGCGCGACAAGGCCTATCACGGTGTGAATTTCGGCGGCATCTCGGTTGGCGGCCTCGCCAACAACCGCAAGCCCTATGGCCCGCTTCTTCCGGGTACGGACGATCATCTGCCGCTGCCTTACGACCGCGCGACGATGGCGTTCACGCACGGCTACCCTCAGAAGGGCGCGGACTATGCCGATGCGCTCGACGGCCTGGTCGCACTGCACGGCGCGGAGACGATTGCTGCCGTGATCGTGGAACCGATGTCCGGCTCCGCCGGTGTGTTCGCGCCGCCAAAGGATTACCTCAAGCGCCTGCGTGCGGCCTGCGACCGGTACAGCATTTTGCTGATCTTCGATGAAGTCATCACCGGATTCGGCCGTGTCGGCGCCGCCTTTGCTGCCGAGCGCTACGGCGTGACTCCGGATATCATCACCTTCGCCAAGGGTGTGACCAACGGTGCAGTGCCGATGGGCGGCATGATCGTGGCTAACGTAGTGCACGAGGCGTTCATGCAGGGACCCGCACACGCCATCGAGCTGTTCCACGGCAACACCTATTCCGGCCATCCACTCGCCTGCGCGGCGGGCATCGCGGCACTCGATCTCTATCGCGACGAAAATCTGTTTGCGCGTGCAAGAGAACTCGAAACTGTGTTCGAAGACGCGGTCCACAGTCTGAAAGGCGCGCCGCGCGTGATCGACATCCGCAATTGCGGACTCGCTGCCGGTATCGACATCGAACCCGATCCGAATGCGCCGGGCCTGCGCGGCTACGATACGATGCGCCGCGCGTTCTTCGACGAGAACATGGTAATCCGCGTTTCCGGCGACACGATCGCGCTCGCGCCGGCATTGATCGCCAGCGAATCCGACATCGCCTGCATGGTCGATGGCGTTCGCGCGGTGCTCACGCAGTTGTCATAGGGCATCGCCAGATCGCCTCGCCGGACGCATCAGGCAATGTTCGGTTGTTGGGCTTATGTGGTCCAGCAATAGGAGAACCCAAAACATCGGCGTTTTGAAACAAGCACTTGGCTCCGCGGCGGGTCGGACCGGCTTTCCTCTGGCAGGCAAATAGGCTAATCCGCGCCGTCAAATCCGCTTAGAGGGAAGTCATGCGCATCGGCGTTCCGAAGGAAATCAAGAACCACGAATACCGCGTCGGCATGACTCCCGCCGCCGTGCGCGAACTGACCTCACGCGGCCACGACGTGTTCGTGGAGACGATGGCCGGTGACGGCATCGGTCTTGGCGACGACATGTACACCCGCGTCGGCGCCAAGATCCTCAAGACCGCGGACGACGTGTTCGCCAGCGCAGACATGATCGTGAAGGTAAAGGAGCCGCAGGCGGTCGAGATCAAGCGCCTCACGCCGAAGCACACGCTGTTCACTTATCTGCACCTTGCGCCCGATCCGGAGCAAACCAAGGGCTTGCTCGATTCCGGAGCGGTTTGCATTGCCTATGAGACAGTGACGGATTCGCGCGGCGGTCTTCCGCTGCTCGCGCCCATGAGCGAAGTCGCTGGCCGCATGTCGATCCAGGCCGGTGCGCATTCGCTTGAAAAGGCGCAGGGCGGACGCGGCGTGCTGCTCGGCGGCGTGCCGGGCGTTCCCGCGGCGAAGGTGGTCGTGCTCGGCGGCGGTGTCGTCGGCACCAATGCCGCGCGCATGGCGATGGGCCTCGAGGCGCATGTCACGATCCTCGACGTCTCGCTGCACCGTCTGAACGAACTCGATCTCCAGTTCGGCGCGATGCTGAACACGATCTATTCGACCATCGACGCGGTGGAAGAGCACGTCACGGGTGCCGATCTCGTGATCGGCGGCGTGCTTCTGCCGGGTGCCGCGGCGCCCAAGCTCATCACACGCAAGATGGTGAGCCAGATGAAGAAGGGCGCCGTCATCGTCGACGTCGCAATCGATCAGGGCGGCTGCGCGGAGACCTCGCACGCGACCACGCATGCCGATCCGACCTATGTGGTGGACGGCGTCGTTCATTATGCGGTGGCGAACATGCCGGGCGGCGTCGCGCGCACCTCGACCTTCGCGCTCAACAACGCGACGATGCCGTTCACGATCCAGCTTGCCGAGAAGGGCGCGGAACAGGCGATGAAAGACAACGCGCATCTGCGCGCAGGTCTCAACGTCTACAAGGGAACTCTCACCTACAAAGCCGTCGCCGACGCGCAACACCTTCCGTTCAAAAGCGCGGAAAAGGTGCTGGGAATCTGATCCGTCAGCCGCTGGTATTTCACAATCCCTGCGGCTCAGTCATAGTACGCCGAGGCAGCTGGGGGTTGAGTCAGAGAGATGTTCAAGGGCAGAACCGCTGCGCCGAACGGCGCGGTTGTGGATAATCGTGACTTCGACGCCTGGAGCTTGGGTACCGATCACCCGTTTGTCGACGGCATTGCGCCCCCCGCAAGTGTAAACGGCACACCCGGAAATGACTTTATCCACGTCTCGGGCGACGGGCTGACGGCGCCTCCGGGATACAATGACATTCCCGGAGCGACGAACGGCAATGATGTGATCACTTCCGGCAGCGGCGGTGATGACATCGTCTTTGCCGGGCTGGGCGACGACCGGATCAAGTTCGGCTCCGATTTCACCGGCGCGGACCAGGTCGACGGCCAAGGCGGCAACGACACGGTGGAACTGAACGGAGACTACACGGCCACCGTGGCGTTGCAGGCCGGCACGCTCGCAAACATCGAGACGCTCCAGCTGGACGCGGGGCATTCCTATTCCCTGGACTTCACCGGGGCATCGTTGACCAATGCATTGACCATCGACGCCTCCACTCTGGGGCCGTCCGATTCGCTGACGGTGCTGGACAACAACGAGTACGCAGCATACTTCCCCAGCGTCGTCGGTGGCGCGGGCGACGACACGATCACCGGAATATTTTCGCACGTCGATCTATCGCACGGAGGAAACGATCATTTCATCGGCACGCAAGAGTTCGGTGGGCAGGTCTACATGGGCGCGGCCCTAACCGCGGAAGACAGCATCACAAGCGCCTACGTCGAACTGAATGGCGATTACTCCGCCGGTTCTGATTTTGGAAGTGCCACGCTGAAAGACTTGAGGAGTCTGACGTTTGACGCCGGCCACAGCTACAACATCACGCTCACCGATTCCGGCGTCGCCGGATACGGTCTCTATGTCAATGCGCAGCCACTTGGCGCGACCGACAGCGTGACGTTCAACGCCGCAGCGCTTCGCAACTCACATCTGAGCTTTGATTCATCTGCCGGAAACAACGATGTCGTCGGTACACAGAACGACGACAATTTCTTTTTTAACGCTTCCGGAAGCATTTCGGTTCAGGCAGGTGGCGGAAATGACGATATCGGGTTCGACCCCGGGGCCCTCGATCCCACGCGCGCGCACCTCGATGGAGGACAGGGGTACGACGCTGTCACTTTTGACAGCGGACTTTCTGCGACGTTGGACCCTTCGTGGATCAAGAACATCGAGTACATTCAATTGGGTGGAACTTCCTCCGATGCATACCATCTCGTTCTGACGGACGGCATACTCGCGGCCGGCTCCACGCTTACCATCGACGACTGGAGTGGCGTAAAGGACTACATCGACGGTTCGGCGGTAACAGATTGGCACCTGAAATTTATCGGTGGTTCTGCGGGCGAGACCGTCATAGGCGGTGCTCTAGGCGACAAATTTGATCTGTACATCGACCCCAACAGCACCGCACTCGGCGGCGGGGGCGACGACACGTTCTATGCGAACGGGGCGTCTCTTGGTAGTGGGCAGATCATCGACGGCGGTGCCGGAACCGATACGATCGACGTCGGCTCGGCTACCTCCTTCCAGGATATCGTCATCCGCAATCTGACCAATGTTGAGGTCATGCATCTGGGCGGAGGGCGCTGTTCGTACACGACGACCGATTCCACGGTTGCGGCGGGCCAGACCTTATTCGTCGATGGCTCGGGCATTGGGGGTGGGCAAACGATGAGCTTCACCGGCAGTGCGGAGACCGACGGAAATTTTCATATCGTTGGAGGGACCGGAAACGACAGCATTATCGGTGGTTACGGTGACGACGTTCTGGAAGGCCGCGTGGGCAACGATTATCTCAACGGCTTTTTCGGGAACGATACCGCCAGTTACGAGCACGCGACCGGTGGCGTTACGGTCTCGCTCGCGACCGAAGACCCGCAGAACGTCGGTGGCGGTCAGGGGATCGACACGCTCAAGAACATCGACAATCTGATCGGCTCCAAATTCGGCGACAAACTCACCGGAGATGGCGACGACAACGACCTCCAGGGCATGGCCGGGAACGATACGCTGGATGGCGGCAACGGAAGCGATACTGCCGACTACGCCTTGGCAACCGGTGGGGTTACCGTGGATCTCGGCAGCTCCGGTACACAGAACGTCGGCGGTGGTGCGGGAATCGACACCCTGATTTCGATTGAGAACCTGAAGGGTTCGGCCTTTGGCGACGTGTTGATTGGAAGCAGTGGCGACAACCGGCTGGATGGCGGTGACGGCGACGACAGGATCGATATTTCCGGTGGCGGCAATGACATGGCGCTCGGTGGCGCTGGCAATGACATGATCGTTGCGGGCGGCGCATTGACCGCCGCGGACAAGATCGACGGCGGTGATGAAACGGACACCGTCCTTCTCAATGGCGACTATTCCGGCGGACTGACCCTGTCGGCAACGACATTGGTCAACGTCGAGATCCTCGCTCTGGCCGCGGGGCATAACTACAGGATAGCGACGAACGACGCCACGGTCGCGGCCGGCCAGAGTCTGACGGTCGATGGTTCAGCCCTCACCGCAATCGACTCGCTGAATTTCAACGGATCGGCCGAACACGACGGTGCATTCGTGTTTCTCGGCGGCGGAGGCAACGACACACTGACCGGTGGCGCCGGAAGTGACACGGTGGACTACGCCCGCGCAACGGGCGGCGTGACAGTTTCGCTGACCGTCACGACCGCACAGAACGTCGGCGGCGGCGAGGGAACGGACACGCTCAATTCCGTCGAGAACGTGGAAGGCTCGAAGTTCAACGACACACTCACGGGGACGAGCGGTGCAAACACGATAATTCTGAGCGACGGTGGGAACGACATCGCGCTCGCCGGTGACGGTAATGACGTCATCGTCATGGGTGGAGCGCTCACAGCTGCGGATAAGATCGACGGCGGCGCTGGCACCGACAAGATCACGCTGGATGGAGACTACGTGGCGGGCGTCACGTTCTCGGCGACGACGATGGTCAGTGTTGAGACGATCGCGCTGGGCGCGGGTCATAGCTACAACCTCACCCTCAACGACGCCAATGTTGCCGCCGGCCAGACGCTGACGGTAGATGCGTCCGCACTCGGCGCAGCGAATACGCTGACCTTCAACGGCTCGGCGGAAACGAGCGGCAAGTTCATTATCTTCGGTGGTTCTGGCAACGATAGCCTCACGAGCGGTGCTGGCGACGACACGCTTTCCGGCGGCGCAGGTAACGACACGCTCACAGCACCCAAGGGTGGCAACGACACCGTCAGCGGTGGTGACGGCAACGACACGATCAAAATGGGTGCGTTCCTCACGGCCGCGGATCACATCGATGGCGGGACAGGCGCAGACCAGGTCTGGATCACCGGCGATTATTCCGCGGGGCTCACATTCTCGGCGACGACGATGGTCAATGTCGAGGCCCTGATACTGGGCAGCAACCACAGCTACGCGCTGACGACGAACAATGCGACCGTTGCGGCGGGACAAACACTCACCGTCGATGGCACGGCGCTCGGCGCGGCTTCTGTCCTGACCTTCAACGGCGGCGCCGAGACGGACGGCAAGTTCGTGCTCCTTGGCGGCGCCGGCAATGACTCGCTTACGAGCGGTGCCGGCGACGATACGCTTGCCGGTGGCGCCGGCGACGACGAGCTCGTCGCGAACAACGGCGGCAACGACATCATCAAGGGCGGTGACGGCAACGACACGATCCGCATGGGTGCGGCACTCACCGCCGCCGACAGCATCGACGGCGGCACAGGCAACGACACGGTCTGGCTGTACGGTAACTATACGGGCTTGGTCTTCTCGGCGACCACCATGGTCAATGTCGAGACCCTGATCCTGGGCGGTAGCCAGAGCTACACGCTGACCACGAACGATGCGACGGTGGCGGCAGGTCAGACGCTCACGGTGAAGGGCACGACGCTTACCCATTCGCTGATCTTCGATGGCTCCGTGGAACAGGATGGCAGCTTCGTTGTCACCGGTGGCAAGAGCGACGACACGCTCATCGGCGGGGCTCGCAGCGACACGCTGAGCGGTGGCGCCGGCAACGATACGATCATGGGCGGGGGCGGCGGCGATGTTCTTACGGGCGGAAGCGGACACAACAGTTTCGTCTATGACGCCGTCGCCGACGCGACCGGCCCGGGGTTCGATACCGTCAGCCAGTTCGACGTCAAGACAGACGCGATCGATCTCTGGTTCAAGGTCACAGGCATGGACCACACGGTTTCGGGGGGCGCGCTCACCCAGGGGAGCTTCGACGCCGACCTCGCGGCCGCTCTGGGCGCGGACCAGCTCCACGCCGGCCACGCTGTCCTGTTCGCACCCACCTCAGGCGACTATGTGGGCGAGACGTTCCTCGTCGTCGACGCCAACGGGATCGCCGGGTACCAGGCTGGCCAGGACCTCGTCATCGCGTTCGACCACACTGCGCATCTGGATCATTTCAACCTGACGAACTTCACCGAGCACTCGGGCTTCATCTGAAAGGTTGAGCGCCAGCAGGCTCCGCGCGCAGCACCTGCCGTTCAAGGGGGCGGAAACGGTATTGGGTATCTAATTGTCGAGTTCCGCCCACTTGGTCGGGCACTGCCAGAGTTTGTTGTCGGTGCCCTGGAAGTAGACATAGCCGTCGCCTTCCAGATCGGGCGACGAGGCCGTCTTCATGTTTTCGAGATTTCGGCCCTTCGACGGATCGCTGAGTTTCACCTGCCACAGCTTGTCGTCGGTGCCCTGGAAGTAGAGGGCGCCGTCGAACCCGAATTCGGTCGTCTTTGGCGTGGATTTGCAGGCCCAACTCCCGACCTTGCGGTTCTTCGTAGCGTCGAGGAGGTCCACTTCCCACACGACGTTGTCGGTGCCCTGGAAGTAGAGATTACCGTTGTTGCTGGCATAGGGCGCAGACGCGCACAGGAAGCCGCCATAATTCACGTTCCGCCCTGGGCTCTTCAAATCGACCTTCCAGAGCTTGTTGTCGGTGCCTTGGAAATAGATGAAGCCGTTGCCACCGGGCGGCATTGTCGGCGTCGACTTGCACTTGAAGCCGCCGAGGTTGGTGTAAATCTCGGGATCGTTGGTGCTGAGCTCCCAAAGTTTGTCGTCGGTGCCCTGGAAATAGATGAAGCCATCGCCGCGCGACAGCGGCGGGGATATGCACTGGAAGCCGCCGAGATTGACGTTCAGATAAGGCGACCGCTGCATCATCATCCACAACTTGTTGTCGGTGCCTTGGAAATAGACGTAGCCGTCAGTCGAGGGCGTGGGTGTGGAGGCGCACGCAAAGCCGAGTGGATTGGTCACCTTGGGCGGTTGCGCGGTCGGCATCCGCCAGAGCTTGTTATCGGTGCCGCGAAACCAGAGATGGCCGCCGAAATTGTTCGGCGCCGATGACGTCATCATGCCGTTGAGATTGACCGGTCCAGCCATGACTGCCTCCCTTCACAGCGCAACCCATTCTAGAACAAAGCACAGAATTTCCAGGCCAGCAATCTTTACGGGAGTGTGAGCTTTGCTTCACGCAGCAGGGAGCGAAGCGCAAGCGTTCGTCGCCACAGCCGCACGCAAGATGACGGCTTGGTTCAATCAAAATTGATTATACGCCTCAGATCGTTGCACCGCCGTCGCAGACAATGGTCTGGCCGGTGGTGAACGATCCCGCACGCGAGGCGAGGAACACCGCCGCGCCTGCGATCTCATCCGGGTCGCCGATACGACGCAGTGGCGCGCCTTGCGTCGAGCGCTTCAAGGTCTCTGGGTTCTCCCACAGCGCGCGCGCAAAATCGGTCTTGATCAACCCCGGCGCGATGCAATTGGCGCGGATGTTGTGCGGGCCGTACTCGACCGCGATGTTGCGCGCGAGCTGCATATCGGCGGCCTTGGAGATGCAATAGGCGCCGAGCACGGGACTTCCGCGCAAGCCGCCGATCGACGATACGATGATGATCGAGCCATCCCTGCGCTCCACCATCTCAGGCAGCACCTGCTGGCAGAGCCAGTGGTTCGATCGGATGTTCGCGCCCATGATCTTGTCGAAGGCTTCGTCGGGAATACCCATCTGCGGCCCGTAATAGGGATTGAGCGCCGCGTTGCAGATAAGCACGTCGATGCGGCCCCATTTCGCACGCGTCTGCTTCACCAGGTTCTCGATCTGCTCCTTGTAGTTGATGTTGCAGGGGATCGGCACGGCGGCCTCGCGGCCCTGCGCCGTGTTGATGTCGGCCGCCACCTTCTCGCAGGCATCGGCCTTGCGGCTCGACACCACGACATTGGCGCCATGCTCGGCCATGCGATGCACGATGGCTTCGCCGATGCCTTTGGTCGAGCCGGTGACCAGCGCGATCTTCCCGCTCAGATCGAACAGATTCATGGACGTCTCCTTTTAGCAATTGCTGTTGGGAGGATCATTCACCGCCGATCCCGCACTGGCAACACGCTGCCTAGATTTTGCCCCAGCGCTAGGCCAAGCTTCGATATGCTCCTGAAGAAAATTGCACTCGCATTATGTGTCCTGTCGCTTGCGGCCTGCCAGACCGCGCCGCGTTACCGGCCTTTCCCGGCGTCGCCGCCGCCACCGCCGCCCTCACATCCGGTGCACCCCTCTCAGCCGGTCACGCCTCAGCCGGGCATATCGCAACCGCCCGCGCCAAAGCCGGCGCTCCCCACCTACAACCGGCCCACCGCGCCGTTCGAGGCGTCTAATACGGGCCGCTACATGGATGCGATGGAGCACGATCTGCGCCACATCCTCCACGGCGTGCCCGTTGGACGGCCCGGCGACGCGCTGCTGCTGAACTTCAAGAGCGATGTGATCTTCGACAAGAGCGGTGCGCTTTCCGCGTCCGGCCGCAATACGCTGCAGGTGCTGGCGGTCGCATTGCGCCACTACGACCGCACAGTGATCCAGATCAACGGCTTCACCGACACGCGGCTTGCGCAGGAGGAGAGCGTGAAGCTTTCGCAGCGTCATGCGGACGCCGTCGCGGCCGAGCTGCGGTCGGATGGCGTAGATGCGCGACGCATCACCGCGGCGGGCTTGGGCGCCACGCATCTCAAATTCGCGACCGGCGAGGGCAAGAGCGAGCCGCGCAACCGGCGTGTGGAGATCCGTATCGCACCAGGATGATGTTCGAAACGAACGGGGGGAAGACATGTCAGCGCAACCCGATCTGAAACACAGGATTTTCGAGACCGAAGAACAGTTACTCGCAGAGCTGCGAGCCGTGCGGCGCCGGTTGCGTGCCTCCGGCGGCGGCAAGACTCAGTTGACGCTGGGCCAGCGCGTCGCCGACGGTGTGGCGGCGACGATGGGTTCCTGGAATTTCATCATCATCCAGTCGGCGATACTTCTTGCCTGGATCGTGCTCAACATCACCGCCTACATCGAGCATTGGGATCCGTATCCCTTCATCCTGCTCAATCTGGCACTGTCGTTTCAGGCCGCCTATGCCGCACCGTTCATCATGATGAGCCAGAACCGCCAGCAGGATATCGACCGCATGGCGGCGGAGAACGATTACAAGATCAACATCAAGGCTGAACTGGAGATCGAGCTTTTGCACCAGAAATTCGATCAGTTGCGCGAAACCGAAGTTGCGCGCCTCACCGAGGCGGTGAGCGATCTCACCGAATTGCTGAAAGCCGCGAACGGCCGTGGAGCCAATGCGACATGAAGATGTTGAGATGTTCGGTTGTATTCGCCACCGCTCTTTGCTGGGCATCGGCAGTCTTTGCGCAGGCGCCGCTCAAGCCGGATCTTGCCGGTCTCGGATTCCTGGTTGGGCAATGGAAAAGCAATGACGGCAAGGTTGCGGACACGGATGGCACATCGAACGGAACCTCCACCATCTCCATCGAAGCGGATGGTACGGCTCTTCTGCGCCGCGATCACACCGAAACATTCGACGCGAAAGGCAAATCAAGCAGCGGGTTCGATCAGATCATGATGATTTATTTCGAGAACGGTGCGGTTCGCGCCGACTACGTCGATGGTGAAGGCCACGTCATCCATTACACGTCGGCAAGTGTCGTGGCCGGAAAGTCAGTGACGTTCGACAGCGCACCTGGCGCCGGACCCGCCTTTCGGCTGGTCTATGAGCTTCAAGCGCCAGCCACGTTGGCGGTCAGCTTTGGGATGACACAATCCGGTCAATTTCATCCGATCGCGAGCGGTACGCTGTCGCGAGAACATTAGACGTTTGAAATCGCGCAAAAATTGCGCCCGGTCGTTTACGAATTTCCCTTATTCGCCAAGCGCCTTCTGGCATTGCCGAGCGCATTCTTCTATATCCGGAACCTGAACAAAGGAGGTCCCGCGTGGCGCAATGGAGCCCGCATGGCTGGCGTAGCAAGCCGATCCGTCAGGTCCCGGATTACCCGGATCCTGCGGCGCTTTCGGCCGTGGAGGCGCAGCTTCGGACCTATCCGCCGCTGGTGTTCGCCGGCGAGGCACGCAATCTGAGCGCCAGCCTCGCGGACGTTGCGGAAGGGAAGGCTTTCCTCCTGCAGGGTGGCGATTGCGCCGAGAGCTTCGCCGAGTTCAGCGCCAACAACATCCGCGACACGTTCTGTGTTTTCCTAAGCATGGCGACCGTGCTCACCTTCGGCGCCGATGTGCCGGTGGTGAAGGTCGGCCGCATCGCGGGCCAGTTCGCCAAGCCACGCTCCGACGACAACGAGACGCGCGAGGGCGCGACGTTGCCGTCCTATCGCGGCGACATCATCAACGGCGAAGACTTCACGGCCAGCGACCGCAAGCCCGATCCCGAACGCATGTTGCGTGCCTATTTCCAGGCGGCGGCGACAGCCAATCTCGTGCGCGCTTTCGCATCCGGCGGTTATGCCGATCTTAGCCGCGCGCGGCACTGGTATCTCGACGACCATCACCATCCCGATCTCCTGCAGCGCTATCTGAAGCTGGTCGAGCGCATCCAGGAAGGCGTTGGCTTCCTGCGCACCTTCTCGCTTGCGGACGCGGTGGCAGCCCGCACCGCGAAGGTCGATTTCTATTTCAGCCATGAAGCGCTGCTGCTTCCTTACGAGGAAGCGCTGACGCGGCAGGATTCGATCACCGGCGACTGGTACGATACCTCCGCGCACATGATCTGGATCGGTGACCGCACGCGCCAGCCCGATGGCGCGCATGTCGAATATTGCCGCGGCATCAAGAATCCCATTGGCCTCAAATGCGGCCCAAGCATGAGCGACGAGGATCTCGTCAAGCTGACCCAGCTCCTCAATCCCGACAACAAGCCGGGCCGGCTGACCCTGATCGCGCGTTTCGGCGCCGACCAGGTGGCGGAGAAGCTGCCGCGCCTAATCCGCACGATCAAACGCTCCGGCGCCAATGTGGTGTGGTCCTGCGACCCGATGCATGGCAATACGATCAAATCCCCGGCCGGGATCAAGACGCGCCCCTTCGAGCGGGTGATGAAAGAGCTCAAGACCTTCTTCGAGGTCCATCGCGCGGAAGGCACCCATGCCGGCGGCGTGCATCTCGAAATGACCGGCCAGAACGTCACCGAATGCACCGGCGGCGCGCAGGAGATCACCGACGTCCATCTGCGCGACCGCTACGAGACGCGCTGCGATCCCAGACTCAACGCCAGCCAGGCGCTCGAACTCGCGTTCCTGCTCTCAGACAATCTGAGCGCGGCGCGGACCAAGGGCACAGGCTTCGCCGCGGCCTGAAAAGGGGGAGAGGCTGCATGGGGATGGCGCGCCTGCTTGCGAAGGGCTGGGTGGCATTCTGCCTGTTCGCGGGCGCGCACGCGCTCTACTCCGCTTTGGCGCGTGGCGAGCCGCTTCCGGATACCGCTCTCTTGGTTGGAATCTGCACCTCCTTGTTTGCTGCGATGGGGCTTTTGTTCGTCGGCGGCTATGCAGTGGGAAGCGACCACGGCCATCCCCCGCTTCGCGAGCGCGTGAAGCCGCAGCATCTTTTCCCCGGCTTCAACGAGATTGTGTTCGTGTTCTTCGTGGTGATGAGCTTTGCGGTGCAGATATTCTTTGCGCCGCACTATCCGCAAAACGATGCGGTCGGCGCGCTGAAGGCGGCGATCGGGTTCGCCGTGCCGGGTCAGCGTGTGCTGCAAAGCGCGCTGCAGGGCTGCGGCCTCGATGGTGGACGGGTGTTCGAGTCGGCCTTCACCTGGTTTCTGGCGTTCATCTATATCGGCTCGGCGATGTCGCATCTGAAGCTGACGGCCGGGCTAATCCGTCTCGAACGCGACAAGCGTCCGGAAGCGCTCGGTCCCAATTTGCTCGCCCTGTTGCTCGGCGTGGCGTCCGTGGTCGCGTTCCAGTTCCTCTATGTCGGCTCGGCCTATCGGTATGTCGCGTGCAGCGTCTACAGTGGAATCGCCGGCGCCGTGCTCACCGGCCTTGCGCCGCTAATGCTCGCCTATCTCGTCATGGCCGCGCTCGCCAATCTGCGCGCAGCGGGGACGGAGTAGCTTCAATCCTTCGTCATGGCGCCCTCGAGGCGGCCATCCAGAGTCACTTGCTCGCTAACGCTCGCGGATGGATGGCCGGGGTCAAGCCCGACCATGACGAAGTATAGAGATGCTCACTGCACGTTGCTGGTTGCGCGGATGAAGTCGGCGGTGGCCTGGTGCATCTCGCTCAGCGATTGCTGGTGCGCATAGACCATATGGCCGGACGCGAAGTAGTGGTACTGGATGTTCTTCTGCAGGGCGTCCGGGATCGGAAGCTGATGCATCTCGTACCAGCCTTCGTAATAGGGCGTTGCGAGGTCGTAGTACCCGCCCATGAGCAGGACCTTCAGCGTCGGATTCTGTTTCATCGCGTTCGCCAGATCGGGCATCACGTTTGCCGCACCGCGTCCCGGAAACTGCGCTCCCGGCGGTTTGTGGCGCATGTCCCAGGTGCGGTAGAGCCCTGCCGACGGCACGTAGAACTTGCCCTGTCCGTAGTTCAGCGTGCTGCGCACATAGGCGTTGAACGCCGAGACATAGGCCGAGCTGATCGAGGCGGATTGCGGATCGTAATCCGATCTCTGGCTGAGCGGATCGAGTTGAACACCGGAAAAACGCGTGTCGAGACGGCCGGTCGAAAGACCCATATCGTCCTGCAGCGTCTTCTCGAACTCGCCGCCGTCGATGCGCAGATCGGCCTTCATGATGTACCAGACCGGCAGGCCGGTCAGATTGTGCAGCTTGTTGGCGATCTCGAGCTTGCGTTTTGCGGGCAGGCTCGCACCGGCGGTCAGCGCCTGCGCATATTCGCCCATCGCAAAGCGCTCGACCGATTGCACGAACTGAACGAGATCGGCCGACTTCTTGCCGGGAAGCTTGTTGTGATACCACGCCGTCGCCGCATAGGTCGGCAGCGCGATCTCGTAAGGCAGGTTGACGCCGGGATTGTATTGCGGCCGGTCGACCGACAGATCGAAGTTCAGAATCTGCGACAACAGGATCACGCCGTTGAAATCGATATCGTATTCGGTCTCGAGATCGTTCACGAGAACGGCGGAGCGCGGCGTGCCGTAGCTTTCGCCGAAGAGATATTTCGGCGAGTTGAAGCGGTTGTACTTCGCCAGGAACTCCTGGATGAAATTCGCGAACGCTTGGCCATCGGGATCGACGCCGAAGAATGCCTTCTCCTTGTCCTTGCCGGCGATGCGGCTGAAGCCGGTGGCCGGCGCATCGATGAAAACGAGATCGCTCGCGTCGAGCAATGTCTGGTCGTTGTCGATGATCTTATAGGGTGCTGCGGGATTGTGCGTGTCCTCGGCGGTGACGACGCGCTTTGGTCCCCACGCGCCCATGTGCAGCCACACGGTCGCGGAGCCCGGGCCGCCGTTGAAGATGAACGTCACCGGGCGCTTTTCGGGATCGGCGCCCTTCTTGGCGTAGTAGACAAAGAAGATCGAAGCTTCGGGAGAGGACTCGTCGCCCTTTGCATCGGGGTTCTTGCTGCCGCCGTTCTGCGCGGAATCGTTCCAGCCCTCGGGATGCACGACCAGCGTGCCCGCGATCGCGCGATAGTCGATCCCGTTCACAGCGCCTTCAGTGACGGTCTCGTCGGACTTGAAGAATTTGCCGCCGAAAAGCTCCGCCGCTTTTGGAGAGTTGTCCTTATCTTTGTCCTTGGGTGCAGGCGCTTCGGCCGCGAGCGTCACCGCTGCGAGCGCCGCGGCGGCAACGGTCGCGATCAGAATGTGCAGGCTTTTCATGATGTCCTCCCCGGCAAGGCGCGGATATTAGTCCCACGCGACCGCCCCGCAACCGGCACGCTCCGCTCGCGACAATTTGGGACAAGATTTTGCGGTGTGCGCTATGAACTGCAGGCGTAGCTCGTGTACTTCGATCCGTCCCGCTCGTACGGCTCCCAAGGTCCAAAAGTGTCGCTGCCGGTCATGGCACGGATCGATATCACGCCACCCTCGCGCCCAATTTCCCAAAGTTTGGTCCCGTCGGAGGATGCAACAATCGTAGCCACTTGCTGTTGTGCTGCCGCGTCGTCGTCGCCGGAGGGTGCATCGCATTGTCCCGGATGGTGTACGATGATGACTGCGACTGTTCCGGCGACAACGGTCAGCGAGGCCGTGGATCCGCTGCCGATAATCTGCATCGAAGTGACGCCGAGGGCACCGTCCTTGATGCGTCCGAGCGTTAAGGCTTTCTCGGAGTTCTCGCCACCGCGAATCTTTGCGGCGGCTGTTGCCGGCACCACCGTGGCCGCGAAGTCGTGCATCTCTTTCGTCGCATGAAAGTCAGCCGCATTGGCAGCCGTACCCCAGAGGAGTGCGGCTGCCATAACAAGTCCTGACTTTCCCGTTTTCATTAAACTGCTTTGTCCGGCCCCACGCGCACCAGCATCTTGCCGAAGTTCTCGCCTTTGAAGAGGCCGATGAAGGCTTCGGGTGCTTTGCCGAGTCCGTCGGCGATGGTTTCGCGCCAGGTCATCTTGCCGGCTTTGATCCATGTCGCCATGTCGCGCATGAAATCGGGCATCATGTCGAAATGGTTGCTCACGATGAAGCCGCGCATGGTGAGGCTCAGTCCCACCACCATGATGAGGTTGCGCGGCCCTGGCGGCGGTTCGGTGGCATTGTACTGCTCGATCATGCCGCATTCGGCGAGGCGTCCGAACTGGCGCATGTTGCCGATCGCGGCTTCGAGATGTGCGCCGCCGACATTGTCGAAATAGACGCCGATGCCATCCGGGAAAGCCTTGGCGACGGCAGCGTTCAGATCGCCGCAGGTCTTGTAGTTGATCGCCTCATCGCAGCCGATCTCTTTCAGATAGGCGCACTTCTCGTCCGAGCCTGCGGAGCCGACCACGCGCTTCGAGCCTTTGGCCTTGGCGATCTGGCAGACGACCGCGCCAACCGCACCGGACGCGGCGGACACGAACACCGAGTCCTCGGGCTTGAACTCCGCGATGCGCAGAAGCCCCGCATAGGCGGTCATGCCCGGCATGCCGAGCGATCCGAGATAGCTCTGGATGCCCACGCCCGGGATTGGATCGATCTTCTGCACCATCAGCTCGGGGCCGTTCGCCACGAACCATTCGCGCCAGCCCGCCATGCTGAGCACATGGTCGCCCACCTGGAACTGGGCGCCGGAGCCGGCCGCGACCACTTGCCCCACCGCGCCGCCGGTCAGCGCCTCGCCGATCTGGAAGGGAGGGACATAGCTCCGCCGATCCATCATCCGGCCGCGCATGTAGGGGTCGACCGTCATATATGAATTACGCACCAATACTTGACCCGGGCCGGGGTCCGGGACATCGACGGTGACGAGTTCGAAATTGGCCGGTTCCGGCATGCCGGCGGGGCGGCTTTTCAGGCGGATTTCCGCGCCTTTACGGGTTCCCATGGGCGTCTCCTCAATGGCTTTTTGCTATCCCTGACAGCCTATCAGGGGCCGTCTGTGTAACAAGGCGAAACATTTTATGAGTCGCCCCGGAAGCCGTTAGCCCCCTTTATGCCCCTGAATTTGCGCGAGAATCTCTCCATTGACCCACCGCCGCATTCAGCATGAAGGTGTCTTAAAGGCTGCCGTAATCGGCGCCGGTGCGTTCGGACGCCATCATGCCTCGAAATATCGTGGCCTCGAAGGTGTCGAGCTTGTCGCCATCGCCGATGCCAATCCCGAAGTACGCAAAGGTTCGCTAGCGAACCATGGCGTGATGGCCGTTGCGGAGTGGCGGGATCTGTTGGGCAAGGTCGATCTCGTCAGCATCTGCACGCCGGCCGTGACGCATTCCACCATTGTACGTGCGTTTTTGAACTCCGGCGCCCATGTGCTGGTGGAAAAGCCGATCGCAACCGCGCTCGACGAAGCCGATGCGCTGATCACGCTCGCGGAGGAAACCGGCCGTGTACTGACGGTCGGCCACCAGGAGCGGTTCGTCTTCGCCCGCACCGGACTGCTCAATTTCCCCGATGCGCCGAAGGAAGTTTCCTGCTGGCGCATGGGTCCGTGGACGGGCCGCGGCGCCGACGTCAGCGCCGTGCTCGATCTCATGATCCATGACCTCGATCTGATGCACCAGATGATCCCTGGCCCGGTCGCCGAGGTGGAGGCCCATTCGCGCAACGAGATGGGACGGCTCGCCGATGAGGTCTCCGCCACCATTACCTTCGCCAATGGTTCGGTCGCGAAGCTCGAAACCAGCCGCATCGCCGCCAACCGCCGTCGCGGCATGCGCGCGGTTTATGCCGACGGCGTGGTCGAGATCGATTTCCTGACGCGGAAGATGCGCAACACCACACGCCGCCGCCTGAACGCGCTCGAACTCGGCGATCCGCTGGGCGAGAGCGTGGCCGCGTTCGTGAAGGCGGTGCAGACGGGCTCCCCCGCCCTGGTCCGCCCGGAAGAGGCCCGCCGTGCGCTGCAGACCGCGCTCCTCATCGACGAGGCAGCCGAGTTCTCCGGCGACATCGCCCGCCAGATGCAATACGCGGCGTACGCGTAAGAGATCTGCAAGTACCCTCGATTTTCGTGCGAAAAGCTGGCGGGTTGCCATCCTTTTTGGCTATCTCGCGCGCCGGCTACAAAAAGTTATACTAGAACGAGCGGCAAGACGTATTGGGGCTGTGGTCGTGATAGGGTTATTCCTCTTCTTCTCCTGGCTGATGTTTGCGTCTGCTATCGCAGTGGCGGCATCGAACAGAGGTCGCGACCCATTCGGCTGGTTCTTTTTGGCACTCTTGCTTTCGCCGCTCGTGGCCGGAATCTTTCTATTTGCATCTGACGATCTCAAGAAAGAGAAAGACGCAAAGCTCAAGTCCGAAGCAGAAATAGCTGATAGCAAGGTTTGTCCGCGATGCGCCGAGAGGGTGAAGGCTGCTGCGCTGGTCTGCAGGTATTGCAGCCATGAATTCGCACCGGCGGGCGCCCCCGCCGCCGGAACCCTTCCGACGTCGTAGCGCTTATCGTTCGCGGAGTTCTCCGGCGATATCGCCCGGCAGATGCAATACGCGGTTTGTGCGTAAGCTTCGTTCAGAATCTGGGATAGAGGTCCGCGCAGGATTTTGCGATCTGCGCGGTGGCGGCGTCACTTTGTGCGCCGCTCAGATGCTGCAGCAGGCAGGTGTCGTATCCCTGGCGCGAATTGGTCGAAAGGCCGATGGGGTTATAGAGATCGTTGCAGGCATTGCGGATCATCTGCACCGCGGCGTCCGACTGCGTGCCGGGCGTATAATAAAGCACGCATTGCGACGCCTGCTTCTCGGCATCCGAGGAAAAGGACTGCGACCGCGCGCTCCCGCCATCGATGGCAGGAAGCAACGCCAGGGTCGCAATCAGAAACCATCGCCCGTTCATGCCGGTTAGCCCTTGTGTGGGGTGTGGATTCTACCCTTCTGCGCGAGCGGAACAACTGCGCCCGACGCACGCTCGCTTCTTTTGTTGCGCCGCGCTAAAGACACGCCATGACCGACCGTTTCCGCATCGCATTGGCCCAGCTCAATCCGCTGATGGGCGACATCGCCGGCAATCTTAGGAAGGCCCGTGCGGCACGCGCGGAGGCGGCGGGGCAGGGCGCCGATCTGATCCTCTTCAGCGAACTCTACATCGTCGGCTACCCGCCCGAGGATCTGGTGCTCAAGCCCGCGCTGCAGGAAGACGCGCGCGAGGCGATCGAGAAATTCGCGTCCGATACCGCCGATGGCGGACCGGCGGTTCTGATCGGCACGCCATGGGTGGAGGAGGGTAAGCTCTATAACGCCTGCGTCCTGCTCGATGGCGGCAAGCTGGCGGCCAAGACGTTCAAGGTCGATCTGCCGAACTATGGCGTGTTCGACGAGAAGCGCGTGTTTGCGGCAGGGCCTTTGCCGGGGCCGTTCAACATCCGCGGCCTGCGCATCGGCGTGCCCGTCTGCGAGGACATCTGGACGCCCGAGATTGTCGAGTGTCTGAGCGAGACCGGCGGGGAGATTCTGCTGGTGCCGAACGGCTCGCCCTTCGAGGCGGGAAAAGAAGGCGTGCGTCTCGGCCTCATCAAGTCGCGCGTCAAGGAAAGCGGATTGCCGCTGGTCTATCTCAACCAGGTTGGCGGGCAGGACGAGGTGGTGTTCGACGGCGCGTCGCTGATCTGCAACGCCGACGGCACGCTCGTGCACGCGCTGCCGGCATGGGAAGAGAAAATCATCGTCACCGACTGGTCGCGCACGGCCAAGGGCTGGATCTGTGCGCCGGTCGAATGCACGAAAGAGGAAGACCGCGAGACGTCCATCTATCACGCGATGATGCTGGGCCTGCGCGACTATGTGAACAAGAACCGGTTCCCCGGCGTGGTGTTGGGGCTTTCCGGCGGCATCGACAGCGCGATCTCGGCAGCCGTGGCGGTGGATGCGCTGGGCGCGGATCGCGTGCGCTGCGTGATGCTGCCGTCGCGCTACACCTCGCAGGACAGCCTCGACGACGCCGAGGAATGCGCGAAGCTGCTAGGTTGCCAGTATGAGAATGTGGCGATCGAAGGCGCTGTGGAAGCGTTCGGTGCTGCACTGAAGGACACGTTCGCGGGCAAGCGCGCTGACACGACCGAAGAGAACATCCAGTCGCGCGCACGCGCCGTGATCCTGATGGCGATCTCCAACAAGTTTGGGCCCATGGTGCTGACCACCGGCAACAAGAGCGAGATGAGCGTCGGTTATGCCACGCTCTATGGCGACATGTGCGGCGGCTACAATGTGCTGAAGGACGTCTACAAGACAGAAGTGTTCCGCCTGTCGCACTGGCGCAACGCGCATCATCCGCGCGGAAGTCTGGGCCCCAAGGGCCGCGTGATCCCGGAGCGCATCATCACCAAGCCGCCGAGCGCGGAATTGCGCGAGAACCAGAAGGATCAGGATTCGCTGCCGCCCTACGACATCCTCGATGGCATCCTCGAATGTCTGGTGGAGAATGAGATGACGTTCGAAGCGACCTGTGCGAAGGGCTATCATCCCGCGACGGTGAAACGTGTGGAGCAGCTGTTGTACGTGTCCGAATACAAGCGCCGCCAGGCCCCCCCCGGCGTCAAGATCACCCGCAAAAACTTTGGCCGCGACCGCCGCTATCCGATCACGAATGCGTTCCGAGATGCACGTGACCTCTAAGCACTCACCGCACATCTACCCTCCCCTTGAGGGAGGGTCGAAAAATGCGAAGCATTTTTCGGGGAGGGGTAAGCGCTGGTTGCGCCGTACCCCTCCCCGAAATTTGCTCGCTGCGCTCGCAAATTGTCGACCCTCCTTCAAGGGGAGGATGTGATGACGCTCGTCCGTTTCGCGCTCTTGCTTGTCTCTGCGTGTGCGGCCAATGCGGCAATCGCGGGCACCTGCACAGCTCCGGTCGACAGCAAGGAGTTCGACAAACGTGGTGGAAAATTGGTGCATGAGACGCAGATCGATCTGACAAACTTGCCAGATAACTTCTTTTGCGACCGCCTCGCCTGCTACGGCGCCGTCCAGTTTTCAGGCCTCATCGACCAGAGCGGAAAGGTGCGCGACCTGAAGGTGGTCACCAATATCTGGGATGATCGGCCAACGGAACATGCCGCTTTTATCCGCAAGCGTGCGCTCGCCGTGCGATACCGCCCTCCGCGGCTGAACGGCCGTCCAGTCTGCCTGAAGATGGAATGGCACTATCTCTTCAAGGAGAGGCTGCCATGACCACGCTCGTTCGCTTCGCGCCGTCGCCTACCGGTCTGCTGCACGTCGGCAATGCGCGGACGGCTGTCGTGAACTGGCTGTTTGCGCATAAGACCGGCGGCAAGTTCTTCCTGCGCATCGACGATACCGATACCGAGCGCTCGAAGCCGGAGTACGAGGCGGCGATCATTGAAGACCTCGCATGGCTGGGGCTGACGCACGATCTCTTCGCGCGGCAGATGGAACGCGCCGATGCGCATCAGGCCGCGGCTGAAAAGCTGAAGGCGAGCGGGCATCTCTATCCGGCGTATGAAACAGCGGCCGAGCTTGACCGCCGCCGCAAGCGCCAGACCGCGATGAAGAAGCCGCCGGTCTATGACCGCGCCGCGCTCAGGCTGAGCGACGCAGAGCGCGCGAAGCTGGAGGAGGAAGGGCGCAGGCCACATTGGCGCTTCAAGCTCAGCCAAACCAAAGTGAAATGGCGCGACCGTATCCGCGGCGAGGTCGAGATCGACACCGCGCATCTCTCCGATCCCGTGCTGATCCGCGAGGATGGGCGCTTCCTCTACACGCTGCCCTCGGTCGCGGACGACATCGACTTCGCGGTCACCCATATCGTGCGTGGCGAGGATCACGTCACCAACACCGCGGCGCAGATCGAGATATTCGAAGCGCTGGGGGCCAAGGTGCCCGAGTTCGCGCATTTCCCGCTGCTGATCGGCTCGGGCGGCGAGGCGCTGTCGAAGCGTATCGGTTCGCTGTCCTTGCGCGAAATCCGCGAAGGCGGGATCGAGCCGCTCGCACTCGATTCCTATCTCGCCAAGACCGGCACTTCCGATCCGGTGGAACTGCGCGGTTCTCTGGAAGAACTCGCGCGCGAATTCGATTTCTCCAAGATCGGCCGCGCGCCGGCGCACTTCGATCCCAAGGAACTGGAAGGCCTGAATGCCAAGCTCCTGCATACGCTACCTTATGAGGCGCTCGCGGACCGGCTCGGTCCGCTGGGCATCGGCAGTGCCGCACTCTGGGATGCGGTCAAAGCCAATGTGATCCGATTGTCCGACGCCGGCGATTTCGCAGCACTCGTGACGGGCCCCATCACGCCCGTGATCGAAGACGCGGCATTCGCAACCAAAGCGGCCGAGCTTCTGCCGCCCGAACCGTGGGACGAAAACACCTGGGGCGCGTGGACAAAGGCTGTCGCCGCCGCCACCGGCCGCAAGGGGCGTGATCTGTTTCATCCCCTGCGCTTAGCGCTTACCGCGCGCGAAAGTGGCCCGGAGCTCAAGAAGCTGCTGCCCCTGATCGGACGGACGCGCGCACTCGCTCGTCTCAAGGCAGTTTAGAAATACTCTTCCTCGGGTGTCAGCGGATCGGGACCATATCGGTTGAGCCCGGACGTGCCGCGCAGCGCCGCGAGCACCAGTGTCGCGATCAGTGCGAGCATCATCGCGATGCTGAGCGGCAAAATCAGCGGAACTACCCCCAGCTGCCACGCCACCGTTGTGATGGTGCGCGTGGCCATTCTGAGCGCCAGGAAATAGCCTGTCGGCAAAAGATACAGCGCCACCATCCAGTAGCCGGAGCGGTCTGTGTCATGAATCCTGCGCGTGAGGGCTGCCGCCCAGGGCACTGTCAATGCGAGCGATAGCAATGTTGAGATCGACCCGGTTGCAGATGCGCCGCCGGACAGGATTGCCAGCACGAACCCCACGACGATCTGCGCGAGCACCGCGAACAGCGCGAAGTACCAGAACTCCTTGCGACGTGCGCGGCCTTCGAAAGTCACGAACTTTTCGAAGCAGATGTTGACCGCGTCGAAGAAGCCCATATCGGGGTCCATCAGCGTGGGCACGGTAGCAGAAGAGAAGACTGCGGTTGCGCGCAGCGCGATCTCCCTTGCGATCCTTCCGTCGATTTGGAATTCGACATCCAATCCGGTTTGGGGCTCACCGGGGCTGCGCCAATCGGTGGCGCCGAAGCCGTAACGCTCCGCATTGAACGCGGTGATGGTCCCTCTCGATTCCGCAGGCCTGTATTCGGTGATCCGGCCCTTCATCATGTCCGGCTCCTCGCTTACGTGAACACCTCGACATCCGGCCCTTTCGGATCCGGTCCGTACTCATTGGGACCGTTTGTGCCGTCAAGCAGGGTGAGAGCGAAGAGCCAGATGACGTAGGCCAGACCGCCAAGTCCAAGCACGGCCACAAGGATGCCCGACGTTCCGTCGAACTGAGGCCTGGCTGTCATCCCGAATGCCGCGAGGAACAGGATCACCGCAGCAAACAGATATCCGTAGAAGCCCAGGATCCACCAGCCAGATCTTCCCGTGTCGTGAAATCTGCGGACCGCGACGGCGAGTTGCGGAAGCAGAAGCGCAAGGCCCAGGATGATTGACAGAGGGCCGAGAAAGATGCCCACGAAACGTATGATCGCGCAGAAGAGGACGAAGTACCAATATTCCGATCGCCGTGCGCGGCCTCTGAAGTCCGCATATTTGCTGAAGCAGACGCGGATAGCCTCTCCGAACCCCATCTCCCGATCCCCCAAAACACCGCCCATACCAAGGATGGACGGTTCCTTACGGAAATGCTATCCACCCAATTGCGCCATCCGGCGCGAACTTGAAAAAGGGAACGGCGTGCGCTTTGTCCGCCACATGATTTGTCCGATTTGCGGCTGACGCCGCGACAACCCCCTTTTGCCACAGACATCGCCAGCATTTTCCACCCGCCTGAGTGGGAGGAAAAGATCGGCCCAAGTCCACCAAATCGCTGTAAGAAGACCGCTATGACCGCGCTGCGCCTTTACAACACGCTTACCCGCACGAAAGAGGATTTCGTGCCGCTCGATCCCGCCAACGTGCGCATGTATGTGTGCGGGCCGACGGTCTACGACTATGCACATATCGGCAATGCGCGGCCGGCGATCGTGTTCGACGTGCTGTTCCGGCTGCTGCGCCATCTCTATGGCCCGGCACATGTGACCTACGTCCGCAACATCACGGACATCGACGACAAGATCAACGCGCGCGCGGCGGAGCGCCGTGGCGGCCGCAACGTGCCGATCCTCGACGTGCTGCGCGAACTGACCGAGACGACCTACGGCATCTATCGCGAGGACGTGATCGCCCTTGGCTGCCTTGAGCCCACAGCGATGCCGCGTGCGACCGAACACGTCACGCAGATGATTGCGATGACAAAGGCGCTGATCGAGGCGGGTTATGCCTATGCAGCGGAGGGCCATGTGCTCTTCCGCGTCAAGAAGAAGGTCGATTACGGCAAGCTCGCGCGCCGCAGCGTGGACGACATGCTGGCCGGCGCGCGAGTCGACGTTGCGCCGTACAAGGAAGACCCGATGGACTTCGTTCTGTGGAAGCCGTCGGATGACGAGATGCCAGGATGGGACTCGCCGTGGGGCCGCGGCCGGCCGGGCTGGCATCTCGAATGCTCGGCGATGATTGAAGCGACGATGGGAGAAACCATCGATATCCATGGCGGCGGCGTTGATCTCGTCTTTCCCCATCACGAGAACGAGATCGCGCAGTCGGAAGGCGCCCATCACGGCCATGCGCTCGCGCGCTATTGGATGCACAACGGCTTCCTGAATGTCGAAGGCGAGAAGATGTCGAAGAGCCTCGGCAATTTCGTCACGATCCACGATCTGCTCAAGGACTGGCCGGGCGAGGTGCTGCGCTTCAACATGCTGCGCACCCAGTACCGCCAGCCGATGGACTGGACGGTCGCTGGCATGACCGAAAGCTGGAAGACGTTAGAGAAATGGTATGCGGTGACGGAACCGCTCGCCGATCCGCCAGTGGGCGAAGCCTTTCTGGCGGCGTTGTGTGACGATCTCAATACGCCGCAGGCGATCGCCGAGCTGCACAAGGGCAGCGACCACGAACTTGCAGGTGGACTCGGCCTGCTCGGCTTCTCGAACGTGCAGCTGCGCATCGCGAACAAGAAACCGGTCGATGAGGTCGCGATTGCCGGCGCCATCGCAGCCCGCAATGCCGCGCGCAAAGCGAAGAACTTCGCCGAGTCCGATCGCATCCGCGACGAACTGCTGGCTCAAGGCATCGTGCTCAAGGATGGCCCCTCGGGGACGACCTGGGAGGTCAAGCGGTGAGCGCGCCCCGCGAACGCGTCTTTCTGTTCGACACGACGCTGCGCGACGGGGCGCAGACGCAGGGCGTGGATTTCTCGGTGGAGGACAAGCGCCAGATCGCGCTGGTGCTCGATGCGCTGGGTCTGGACTACGTCGAGGGCGGATGGCCGGGCGCGAACCCGACCGACACCTCGTTCTTCTCTGAACGCCCGCCACTCAAAGCCGCGAAATTTGTGGCCTTCGGGATGACGAAACGCTCGGGCCGGAGCGCTGCCAACGATCCGGGGCTGGCGTCGGTGCTGGATGCCAAGGCCGATGCCAACTGCCTCGTCGGCAAGACTTGGGATTTCCACGTCGATGTCGCGCTGGAAATTCCATATTCGGAGAATATCGACAATATCGCCGGGTCCATTGCCGCGGTGTGCGCGAAGGGACGCGAGGCGCTATTCGACGCGGAGCATTTCTTCGACGGTTACAAGGCCAATCCGCAATACGCGCTGGACTGCATCAAGGCTGCGAAGGATGCCGGCGCGCGCTGGCTGGTGCTGTGCGACACCAATGGCGGCACCATGCCCGACGAGGTGTATGAGATCGTCAGCGCCGTGAAAGCGAAGCTGCCGGACGCAGCCCTCGGTATCCACGCCCACAACGACACGGGACAAGCGGTCGCGGTGTCGCTGGCGGCCGTCGACGCAGGCGCGCGGCAGATTCAGGGAACGCTCAACGGCCTGGGTGAGCGCTGCGGCAACGCCAATCTCTGCACCGTCATCCCGAACCTGATGCTGAAAGCGCAATTCGCGCCGCGTTTCGAAACCGGCATCTCGAACGAGCACCTCGCGCATCTGACCTCGGCGTCGCGGCTGCTGGATGAAATCCTGAACCGCGCCCCGGATCGCCATGCGCCCTATGTCGGCCCGTCGGCCTTCGCGCACAAGGGCGGGCTGCATTCCTCAGCCGTCGCGAAAGACCCGCGCACTTACGAACACGTTCCGCCGGAAACGGTTGGCAACGCCCGCAAGATACTGGTCTCCGATCAGTCCGGCCGTTCGAATCTGCTGTCACGGCTCTCGGAGATCGGCATTGACATCGCCGCCACCGACGCGCGCATCGCCCGCCTGCTAGATGAGGTAAAACAGCGTGAATTCCTGGGCTATGCTTATGATGGCGCGGAGGCCTCGTTCGAATTGCTGGCCCGCCGCGCGCTCGGCGAAGTGCCGGATTATTTCGACGTCGACAGTTTCCGCGTCATCGTCGAGCGCCGCCACACAGCGCGCGGCGACCTAGTTACCGTGTCGGAAGCGACGGTGCGCGTGACGGTGGACGGCGAGGAGTTCCACAACGTCGGCACAGGAACCGGTCCAGTCGATGCGCTCAACGATGCACTGCGCAAGGACCTCGGCAAATATTCGCGCTTCCTCGCCGATCTGAAACTGGTCGACTACAAGGTGCGCATCCTGACCAGCGGCACCGAAGCGGTGACGCGCGTCATGGTCGAAAGCGCCGATGGCAAAGGGGCGCGCTGGTCGACAGTCGGGGTCTCGGCGAACATCGTGGATGCCTCGTTCGAGGCGCTCGTCGATGCCATCTGCTACAAGCTCTTTCACGCCGCGGCCAAAGAATAATGCTGGTCCTCTGCTACGGCATGGCGAAGGGCGGCAGCACACTGACCTTCGAACTTGTGAAAGGGATGCTGGAGAGCGCCGGCCACACCCAGGTCAGGCTGCCGGATGGGCCGGTCGATCCCGAGCACCCCGTCAACTACATCGAAGCCATCGATGCCGAACGTGCGGAGGCGCTTCTGCGCGCCGTGGGCGAGCGCTGGATCGCGGTCAAGACGCATACCGGATTCCGGCCCCCGTTCTTTCCGGTGCTTGAAGCGCTGCACGAACGCGGCGAGATACGCGTTGTCGTGTCCTACCGCGACCCCCGGGACATCTGCCTTTCCCTCCTCGATGCCGGTACTCAGGCCAGGGAAATGGGCTATCAGGCCTTCGCACGCATCACCGATATGCAAGCCGCCATCACCAATGTGGGAGAGCAGATCGAGAAATTCCGCCGCTGGGCGTCGGTGCGAGGGGCGCTGAGGCTCGACTATGAAACGGTCGCGTTCTCGCCCGACACGGCCATCGACCGGCTCGAACATTATCTGGGCGTCACCTGTGATCGCGATGCGGCCAAGCGGCATGCCTTCGAACAGGCGTTCACCCAGCAGAACAAGATGAAGCGCCGGCGGTTCGAAGACGAATTGGCGGAAGCAGAAAAGCAGAATCTCACCCAAGTATTTGATGATTTCCTTCGCGGGGTGTGGGAGAGCGACAATGATGCGTGGTTCAAGTCTTATCGTGACCACATGCTAGTGCGGGCCGAACGCGCTGCGCGAAAACATTCCCGAACGTGAAGATGTTACGGATTGTTGCCGCTCGCCGCGCAAATCGGCATGGCTGCCTTGTCAGAACCACCGGCGACACTGGCGCGGAAATAAGTAGGTTGTCACCATGAGTACCGATCCTCATCGCGACGACCCACTCGGCATTGCACTGGCCACGGGCACTTACGTCATCTGGGGCGTCGTACCGCTTTACTGGGCGCTGCTGTCGGAGGTACCGCCGGTCGAGACGACGCTTCATCGGATTCTCTGGGGCGCTCTGTTCGCGGGTGGGGTGACGATCGCACGCGGACGCCTGCGCCATCTGATGCACATCTTCACCCGGCCGCGCGTCCTCGGCGCGTTGGCGATCTCGAGCGCACTGATTGCCGCAAACTGGACGCTCTACATCTGGTGCGTTGCCACCCATCAGCTCGTGGAGGCCAGCCTCGGCTATTACCTGACGCCGCTGGTGTCGATGGGCGTGGGCGTGACGCTGCTTGGCGAGCGGATTTCGCGCCTCAGGCTTGCCGCGATCGGGCTCGCGAGTGCGGCCGTGGTCGCACTAGCGTTCGAGCTTGGACATGTGTCCTGGATTGCGCCTGGCATCGCGCTATCGTTCGGGTTCTATGGCTATGTCCGCAAGCGCACGGCTGTCGATGCGCTCGACGGGCTGACGATAGAGACCCTTCTGCTTTTTCCCGTGGCGCTGGGGTTCCTCGGGTTTTGGGCGATGCAGGGCACAGGTGCTTTCTCATCGGCACATGTCGGACGTGACCTGCTACTGCTCGCGGCCGGACCGATGACCACGATTCCGTTGGCCATGTTCTCGGCCGGCGCACGGCGCATCCGCATGACCACGCTCGGCTTCCTGCAATATCTTTCGCCGTCGATCACACTGGTTGTCGCCACGACGGTGCTGGGCGAGTCCTTCACCCGCGTCGATGCGATCACCTTCGGCTGTGTGTGGGCCGCGCTAGTCCTGATCGGGATCGAGGGCCAGTTTGCCCGCCTAGGCGCGCGGCGAACGGCCTAGATTCTTCTCAAGATAGGCGATGGCGTCTTCGGGCGTCGCGGCGCGATGGTAGAGCGCGGCAACCCGTTCGCCCGCGAAACCCTTGGCAACGACATGGGTAAGCAGGGCCTCTAGCGGCCGGAAAAACCCGTCTGTGTCGAGCAGGACGACGGGTTTTTCAAGCGCGTTCAGCTGCGCCGAGGTGACGGCCTCGAAGAACTCGTCCAGCGTTCCGAGCCCGCCGGGCAGCACGGCGAATGCGTCGGAATAGGCCAGCATCAGCCTTTTACGTTCCTGCAGGTCGGCGGTGATGATCATCTTCTGCGCATCCCGCGATGGCGGTTCCAGATGGCGCAGGAACTCCGGCAGCACGCCGGTGACATAGGCGCCCGCCCCCCGTGCGGCGTGCGCGACCTCGCCCATCAATCCGATATATCCCCCGCCGAACAGGAGCGAGAACCCGCGGCTTCCGATCAGTGTGCCGAAGCGCTGCGCGGCCTGCGTATAGGACGCATCGCAGCCCTGCGAGGAGCCGCAGAAGACGCAGATCGTGGGCTTGCTATTCTCCATGCGGCGAGCAGGGTTGCGGTTGGCGGCCCTTCTTCCTAAACAGGTTCGCACATCAAAACCACTCCCCGGGAGGATCGATTGCCGCGTTGGCTCGCCATTCTGATCGTGATCGCGCTCGTTGCCATGGTTGCCGGCTATCTGGTCTTCGGCGGCGCGAATATGGGGCACTGAATGGCGAACTCGGTGGTCGAGGAAGGCGACGGCGCACCGTCCTTCCGTCCCCTGTGGATGCTGATGCCGTATCTTTGGCCGAAAGGTCAGCGCGAGCTGAGGCTGCGGGTTCTGGCCTCGGTGGTATTTCTGACGCTGGCGACCTCCGCGACCAGCGTATCGCCCTTGTTCTACGGCTGGGCGGTCGACGTGCTGGCGAAGACGCCGGCGGCAATCGTGCTTGGCGCGGCGCTGTCGTGGATCGCGGCCTACACGGTCTCGCGTATCCTGATGCAGGCTTTCGCGCAGTTGCGCGACGGCGTGTTCGCGAAGGTCCAGTATCACGCGATGCGTGAGGTTGCGGTTTCGACCTTCGCGCACGTCCACACGCTCTCCCTGCGCTTTCATCTTGAGCGCAAGACCGGCGGGCTTTCGCGCGTGATCGAGCGCGGCACGAAGGGCATCGACACCCTGCTGTCGTTCGCGTTGTTCAGCATCTTCCCCACGATCCTCCTGCTGGCGTTTTATGCCGCGATCCTGTTTGTGAAGCTCAATCTAACGATTGCGCTTGTGACGGTCGCGATGGTCGTGGCCTACGTCTGGTTCACCTTTGCGGTCACGCGCTGGCGCATCCAGTTCCGCCGCGACATGAACCAGAGCGACCAGGACGCCAACACCAAGGCGGTCGACAGCCTGCTTAACTACGAGACGGTCAAATATTTCAACAACGAGGCGCACGAGACAAAGCGCTTCGACAAGTCGATGGAAAAGTATTCGCGCGCTTCCATTCAGGCGCAGATTTCACTGTCGGTGCTCAACACCGGACAGGCCCTGATCATGGCGATCGGGCTCGGCGCCGTCATGGCGCTCGCGGCTGTTGGTATCAAAAATGGCCAGTTCAGCGTCGGCACGCTGGTTGCGGCCAATGCGATCCTGGTGCAGCTCTACATTCCGCTGAACCTCTTGGGCACGGTCTACCGCGAAATCACCCAGGCTCTCGTCGACATGGAGGCGATGTTCCGCCTCCTCAACCAGCCGCAGGAAGTGAAGGACAAGCCGGGTGCCAAGCCGCTTGTCGTCACAGCCGGCGAGATCAAATTCGACAATGTGGTGTTTTCCTACGAGCCGGAGAGAACCGTGCTCAAGGGCATCAGCTTCACGGTGCCCGCCGGAAAGACGGTTGCCGTCGTAGGCCCTTCCGGCGCCGGCAAGTCCACGATTTCACGCATCCTCTACCGCTTCTACGATATCAAATCCGGAAGCGTGACCATCGACGGCCAAGACCTCCGCGATGTGACGCAGGCCAGCTTGCGCGCCGTCATCGGCATCGTCCCGCAGGACACGGTGCTGTTCAACGATACGGTTCGATACAACATCGCCTATGGCCGCATCGGCGCCAACGAGGCCGAGATCAAGGAAGCCGCACGCCACGCCCAGATCGACAAGTTCATCGTCGAACTGCCGCTCGGCTATGAGGCAATGGTGGGCGAGCGTGGATTGAAGCTGTCGGGAGGCGAGAAGCAGCGCGTCGCGATCGCCCGCACGATCCTCAAGAATCCGCCGATCCTGTTGCTGGACGAAGCGACATCGGCGCTCGATACCCATACCGAGCGGGAGATTCAGGGCGCGCTCAGCGAAGTGTCGCGCAACCGGACATCCCTTGTCATCGCCCACCGCCTGTCGACCGTGGTCGATGCCGATGAAATTCTGGTGCTCGACCACGGCGAGATCATCGAGCGCGGCCGCCACGACGAGCTGCTGACCATGAACGGCCATTACGCCGCGATGTGGAACAAGCAAAAGGAAGCCGCCGCGGCGCGCGAGAAGCTCAAGGAAGTCGAAAACGATCCGGACGTGGCACCGGGGATCGCCCGCGCCACGCCGGCCACCGCGGACTGATTATTCCGCGGCTTCCTTTTCCTGGGTCCATTCCCCGATGTAGCGCCCGATCGGCGGCGGCGGTGGTGCACCGCCCGTGCGGGCCCGGCGCGCCGCACGGCGCTCCCGCCAGCGATAGGGCAAGGCGAGCATCGAGGGCACGAGACCCAGCGTGATCAGCTTCGAGAACGCTAGGCCGAATACGATCGCGGTGGAAAGCTGAACCCACATCAATCCGTTCGGACCGCCGATGGTCACTTCGCGCGTCGCGAAGTTGATCTCGATGGCGAACATCATCGGCAACAGGCCACCGATGGCGGTGATCGTCGTGAGGAACACCGGACGCAGACGTTGCGCGCTCGAGCGGATGACTGCCTCGATCGGATCCATTCCGGCATCGCGCAGACGATGGAAGGTATCGATCAGCACGATGTTGTGGTTCACGACGATACCGGCCAGCGCCAGCATGCCGGTGCCGGACATGATGATCGAGAACGATTCCCGCATGATCACCATACCGAGCAGCGCCCCGATCATCGCAAGGATGACGGCCACAAGGATAAGCGAGGCGTGATAGAAGCTGTTGAACAGCATCAACAGCACCATCGCGATCAGGAACAGCGCCATAAACGCTGCCACCCCCAGGAAGCTCTGCGATTCGTCCTGTTCCTCGGCACCGCCCTTGAATGCCACGTGAACTTCATTCGGGAAGTGCTGGGTCGCAATCCAGGACTGGATCTTGGCGATCTGCGCATTCGCGTTTTCGCCGGTCTTCACATTGGCGCGCACGTGATAGACACGGCGGCCGTCCACGCGTTCGATCGAGTTGACCTGCTGTGCCGGACGCATCGTGACGAAGTTGCTGATGGGCACCATGGTGCCGTCGCTCGCCGTGACCCTGAGGTCGTCGAGCGCGTGGACGCCGCGCTGCTGGCTCGGATAGCGCACCCGGATGTCGACCTCGTCGTCGGTATCATCGGGCCGGTATTTTCCGACCAGGATGCCGTTCGTGACTAACTGAACCGCGGTGCCGATGGATTGTGCATTGGCACCGGCGCGGCTTGCCATCTCGCGATTGATGTCGAGATCCCATTCGATGCCCGGCAGCGGACGCGTGTCTTCGACGTCGCGCAGCTCCTTCATCTTGTCCATATGCTCGCGGATCGTGCCGGTGACCTGGGCCAGCGCGACGTAGTCGTCCGAGCCGACATCGATCATGATGTCCTTGCCGCTCGACGGCCCGCCCTGCTGCTCACGCACCTCGATGTGTACGCCCGGAATGCCGGCGGTCTTGGTGCGGATTTCGTCCGCGATCACCTTGCCCTTGCGGCGCTGGCGATAGTCCTTCAGCTCGACACCGAGATGGCCGATATTGTCGACCGGCTCGCCGCCCTGGCTGTTGAGCGAATTGCTCTGGCCGCCCGAGGTCGCATAGACCGCCCGGATGCCGTCGACCGTCTGCGCGATACGGGAAACGTTCATCACAATGTCGCGTTTCTCGTTGGCGGATAGGTTGCCGCGCGCCGAGATATAGACGCGCAGATAATCGGGATCCTGGTCGGCGAAGAAGATCGTGCCCTTGTTGAAGAAGGCGAACAGCAGGATCACGGCGACCACGCTGCTGAGCGCAGTCAGCATCACGTAGAAGGGATGCTTGGTCAGCTTTTCCGACTGACGTGCATACCAACCGGTGATGCCCGGGATCTCATGCCAGTCGCCCGTCTCAGAGGCTTCGATGGCTTTCTCGTGCGCTTCGTCGTGCGGCGGTCTCTTGCCAAACATGCCGCCCAGCACGGGCAGGAAGATCAGCGCCACGATCATCGACGACGACAGGATGATGATGAGCGTGATCGGGAAATAGCTCATGAACTTGCCCGGAATACCCGGCCACAGAAGCATGGGCAGGAAGGCGCCGATCATCGTCGCGGTCGCGCTGACGACGGGCCAGAACATGCGCACGGCCGCCTGTGCAAAAGCCTCGCGTGGCGCATGGCCTTCGGTCATTTTTCGGTCGGCGTATTCGACGACGATGATGGCGCCGTCGACCAGAATACCGACCGCCAGCAGCATGCCGAACATGATCATGAAATTCAGCGTCAGCCCGAAGCCGTGCAGTATCATAAAGGCCATGAGGAACGAGGTCGGAATCGCCACGCCGACGAGGAGTCCTGAGCGCAAGCCGAGCGCCGCCACGATGATGATCATCACCAGGATGACGGCCAGAATGATCGAGTCGGACAGCGAACCGAGCTGGTCGCGGATATCGGTGGATTCGTCGAACAAGTATGTGACGTGCACGCCGGTGGGCCAGGTCTTTTGGGCCTTCTCGACGGCCGCGCGCACGGCCTCATTGTTGGCGATGATGTTCGAGCCGATGCGCTTGCTGACATCCAACGAGATCGTCGGCTGTCCGTTCACACGGGCATAGGTTGTCGGATCGTAGAAGGTGCGGCGCACCTGCGCCACATCGGACAGTGTAATGGTCGCATTGCCGGTCGAGCGGATCGGCAGATGCAGGAGGTCTTCCGGCTTCTCGATGACGCCTGGGACCTTCACGGCAAAGCTGCCATGACCGGTGTCGATCAGACCGGCCGCAATGAGCTGGTTGTTGTTCGAAACGGCGCTGAACATCTCCTGCTGCGTGATGCCAAAGCTTTCGAGCTTCGACGGATCGATCACGATTTCGAGCATCTCCTTGCGCTCGCCGTCGATGTCGACGTCGAGCACGGAAGGAATGGTCTTGAGATCGTCCTTGAGATCGCGCGCCAGTTTCAGCAGCGTGCGGTCGGGCACGTCGCCGGAAAGCGCGACCGAGATCACCGGCTGCAGCGCGATATTGATTTCATTGACCGTCGGCGGATCGGCTTGGGCAGGAAGCAGAGACCGTGTTTCGTCGACGCGCGCGCGCACGTCCGCCAGCGCCTTCTGCTTCTGAAAGTTGACGTCGAATTCTAGGATCACCACCGCGACGCCCGAATAGGCCCGCGCCGTGATCGTCTTCAGCCCTTCGACCGAGCGCAGACTCGTCTCAAGCGGCTTCACCAGAAGGCGCTCGCTGTCCTCGGGGCTGATGCCGGGATAGCTCACCTGCACGAACAGGATCGGGATCGGGATGTCGGGATCGGCTTCTTTCGGAATCGAAATGAATGCCGCCACGCCGGCGACCAAGACCACCAGGATCAGCGCGATGACGACGCGGGTGTTACTGACGGCCCAATCGACGATCCTGGTCATCATCCGGCTCCGGTTTTGTCGACGACGGTCTTTACGCGTTCACCGTCGGTCACGAATTGTTGGCCGACCGTGATGACAGCGGTATGATCGGGCACGCCGCTGATCCACATGCCATCCGGCGCGTCCGAGATGATCTGGACCGGCACGAACCGCACAATGCCATTTTCTACGACACGCACGCCGACGACGCCCTTGTCGTCGAGCACCATGATCGCAGGTGATATCTTCACGGCGGAGACGCGCTGCACAGGGATGTGGATGTCGGCGCTCACGCCGTCACGAAGCTTGTTGTCCTGGTTCGGCAACTCGACCTCGACGCGGAATGTGCGCGTGGTCGCATCTGCGCGATCGGCCAGGAACCGCACTTTTCCCTGCACGGTTTCGCCAGTCACCAGCTTGGCGTTCGCCGGTCCGCCCAGCGCGATCCGACCGACTTCCTGTTCGGAAACCGCACCGACGGCGAGGAACGGCTCGGGCGCGATCACCAGCTCGCACTTGTCGCCGACCTGCATGTAATCGCCCTTGTCGACATAGCGTTCGTCCACATAACCATCGAAGGGTGCGCGGATTTTCGTATCGGCGAGTTCTATGCTCATGGTGCTGGCACCGGCCTTTGCCGCCTCATAGGCGGCTTGGGCCTGGGCGAGCTGAGTCTTGGAGCGGAAGCCTTCCTTGAAGAGGTCTTGGGCGACTTCCAGCTCCTTGCCCGTCTGCGCCACCATGGCCTGCATCTGGGCCACCTTGGCGCCGCGGTCGTTGATATCGATCTCGCACAGCACGTCGCCGGCTCTTACCTTCTGGCCCTTGTCGAAATGGATTGCTTTGACGACGCCCTGCACCTGCGCGCGCACATCGACGGCGTGCAGGAATTGAGTGCGCCCGCGCACCGTCACAGTGGCGTTGCGCTCAGTGGCGGTCAGCAGCGCGACGCGGACGAGCGGTGTCGTGGAAACGGACTTGGCGTCTCCCTTTTCGACGCTCGCTTCGGTGTTTGGATGGAAGAGGAGGCTCGAGGCGATCCAAAGTGTTGCCGCGATGAGGATGCCGAATGCCCACTGATAGCGCGCACGCATACGGAGCCAGAAGCCTGGCATGAGCTTCTCGTACAGGCCGTCGATGGCGTCTTTGATCCGTTTGAACATCCGATTGCTTTCGTTACTCGGCAGCGACGGCTTCCGTCGCCTCGTATCTGTCACGGTGCTCTTTAAGGAAGCCCAGCATTGCTACGTAGATGGCGCGCCCGAAGCCGGACGCAAACTCTTCACCCGATGTTTTTTGCCTGGTGTTGCTTTCATTCAACTGTGCGAGCTTGGCTTCGACCTGGCGCGTATAGGCGTCGAGCATCGAAGCGACGCGTCCTTCGGGTAGTAGATCGGAAAACAGCATCGCGAAGACGAACGGCGAGCGATGGCGGTCCTCGGGCAGGGGCTTCAGCAGCGACGCGATGAAAGCGCTGCGTCCGGCAGGCGTGATCGAATAGACTTTCCGGTCAGGGCGCTTCTCCTGGGCCTCCGCGCGGACCGAAACCATGCCTTCTTCCGTGAGACGGTTCAGCGCCGGATAGATCGATCCGAAGCTCGCCTCGACGAAGTGCTGATAGCCATCGTCCTCGAAAAGATTTTTGATCTCATAACCCGTGGCATCGCCGCGGGTGAGAATGCCCAGACAGATCGTGCGGACGTCCATTGCCCCAGTCCGTACCTATATAGTTTCGATATAGATCGGGGCTATATATGTCCGGAGTTGTAAACTTCAAGTCACACAAGCGTGTGAAATGTGCAACCCCAACCCGCGTCCGCGGATGGGGTTCCCAATAGTGAAACGTGGAGCCGAGGGCGGCTTTTAGAGCAACTCGACGCGGTCGACCTCGACGCCTTTGTTGCCTTGGCGCGTAGAGAACCGAATGCGCTGCTCGGGTTCCAGAACCTGGACCCCCGACCGCCGCAAGGCGCTAGCATGCATATAGATGTCGCCGCCGCCATTGTCCGGCATCACAAAGCCGAAACCCTTCTGATCGTTGAAGAATTTCACCTTGCCTTCGGTCATCGGGCCGCTTGGGCCGGCGTCACGGTCGCGATAGCCGCCACCGCCAAACCGGTCACCGCCACCAAAGCGGTCTCCGCCTCCGAAACGGTCATGCCCGCCGCCGAACCGGTCGCCGCCATGGTGATGGCCGCGTCCGCCGCCGCCAAAGCGGTCGCCACCGCCGCCGCCATAACCGCCGCCGTCACCGAAATCGCGGCGGGGCCGGCGCGACGGGGCAGCGGACTGCTGCTCGGCCGTGCTCGCATCCACACTGTGGACTGCGACCACCTGAAGACCGCGGGGAGAATCCTGCAAATCGCAGACGATTGTGGATCCCTGAAGCAAACTGGGTGTGCCCAGCGCCGCTAGCGCCGAGGCATGACAAAAGGCGTCCGCACCGTCATCCAGTGTGACGAAGCCGTATCCTTTTGTCGCGTTGAACCACTTGACCGTACCCTTCACAGAAGCTCTTGCGAGAGGTCCCGAACCGCTATCGTAATTTGCCATAAGAGTGCCGATGCCACGCCCTGGCCGGACAGTTTCCCACAAAGCGCACCGGCACGTCCCGGCCACGGGCTCGGCGCGTTAACCCCTATCATGCGCAAAAGAAGGGGCGACTAGCAACCGGGTTGCCCACGGAATTGTGATTTTCGCGAGGAGAAATGCGCCCAAAGTCTGGGCACAAGGCCCCATTTTGAGACTTCCGCGATTTGAGAGCGGGCGCCGATAGCCTAGGTTCCGATACGACACCAAAAACTCGAGATACCATGCCCGGAAGCCAGGACTTCGCAGCCGATCCACGCAACGATGCGGTGCTCCTTTATCTGAACGGGCAACTCGTGCCGCGCCCGGAGGCGAAGGTGTCGGTGTTCGACGCTGGCTTCGTGCTCGGGGACGGCGTCTGGGAAGGCCTGCGCCTTCACCGAGGAGCATTCCTATTCCTCGATGCTCATCTGGACCGGCTGTACGAGGGCGCCCGCGCGATCGCGCTCGACATCGGGATGTCGCGGGAGGAGATGATCGCGGCCCTTCGCCAGACCGTCGACGCGAATGGGATGGAAAGCGGTGTACACATTCGCCTGATGGTGACGCGCGGTCCCAAGAAGGCGCCCAACCAGGATCCCCGCAACGCTCTGGGTCAGCCCACCATTGTCATCGTCGCCGAGCATAAGGAGCCGAGCGAGGAAATCATCCATCGCGGGCTGAAGCTGGCGACGTCGTCAATACGTTGTACACCAAAGGAGATGTTCGACATGCGGCTGAACTCCCACAGCCGCCTGGCGCTTGTCCGGGCACTGCTCGACGTGATCGACAAGGGCGCCGACGAAGCGTTGATGCTCGATCCGAACGGTTTCGTTTCGAGCTGCAATGCAACGAACTTCTTCTTTGTGAAGCAGGGCGTGGTGTGCACATCGACGGGAGCATACTGCTTCAATGGCGTCACGCGCGCCAACGTCATCGGCCTGTGCCGTGCCAACAATATTCCCATTCGCGTCGAGGACTTTCCGCTCTCCGACGTTCACGCCGCCGATGAAGCATTCGTCACAGGTACCTTCGGTGGACTGACTCCCGTGCGGGAAGTGGACGGTTACACGCTTCCCGAAGCGCTACCCGGTCCGGTGACGAAGAGGCTTCGGTCTCTATACGCCGAACTCAAGGACGCCGACGCGGCGCGCGCTCATGGCTGAACCTATTCGCATCGCCATGTGGTCGGGACCGCGCAACATCTCGACCGCGATGATGCGTTCCTTCGAAAACCGCCCCGACACCGCCGTCGTGGACGAGCCGTTTTATGCCGCGTTCCTCGCGGCAACGGGTATCGATCATCCGATGCGGGAAGAATCGCTCGCGTCTCAGTCGCAGGATTGGCGAGAGGTTGTGGAGTCACTGCTCGGCCCCATTCCCGAAGGACGGCCGGTCTTTTATCAGAAGCACATGACGCACCACATGGTGCCCGGTTTCGGCCGCGACTGGATCGCTGAGATGCGCAACGCCTTTCTCATCCGCGCGCCCGAGGACGTGCTGCTGTCTTATACGCAGAAGCGCGAAGACGTGACGCTCGACGACATCGGATTCGTTTCGCAAGGCGAGTTGTTCGATCGGGAGGCCCAACGTCTGGGGCATGCGCCACCGGTCGTCCACGCCGATGACGTGTTGTCCGATCCGCGCAGCACGCTGAGCAGACTTTGCGATGCGCTGGGCATTCCGTTTTCGGAAGCGATGCTGTCATGGCCTGCCGGCAAGCGGCCAACGGACGGTGTCTGGGCGCCGGTATGGTATGGCTCCGTCGAACGTTCCACCGGCTTTGCTTCGCCGCCGAAGACCGAAATGCGCAAGCCACTTGCGGATCATTTGCAACGCATCGCCGATGCGGCGCGGCCCCATTATGAACGGTTGGTTTCGTTCAGAATCACCGGACGTTGAGCGGCAAGCTCAGTCGCTTTCGAGAAGAATTTTCTGGACCGTTTACTTCTCGGCACAATAGCGGCGAGTGCCTGTTTTGTGCCCATTATCTCTCTGCGAGTTTTTGAAGACACCAGTGTTGTTCAAAATTTGAGGTTAACGCCGATCCCAAAAATTGTGTTTGCCAAATCTGATTCAAGTCGCACGTGTATTCGCATGCTCATAAACGTCTATAGGCCATACAATACTCTCTAACGCCAAAGGCGTTACGACTGTGGCAAGGTCTCCTGAGATACGTGAGGGAGGCAATGCGCACGGCACTCGGCATCATCGAAGGGTTTTATGGGACGCCATGGCCTTGGGAGGCGCGTGCTGAGACTATCGCATTTCTCAAGCCCCACGGTTATGCGTTCTATATTTATGCGCCGAAGGCCGATCCGTTTCTTCGTGAACGCTGGCAGGAAGATCACCCCGGTGAAATTTCCGAACGGTTGCGTGCACTCGCCAATGAATGCCGCAATCTCGGTGTCCGTTTCGGCATCGGACTGAGCCCATTTGAGATCTACCGCAACTTCGACCGGTCCGCGCGCGCTGCTTTGGCGCGCAAGCTTTCGTTCTTCGCAGATATCGGAATCGATGACCTGGCCATACTCTTCGACGACATGAACGGCAGTGAACCGGATCTCGCAGCGACGCAAGTTACGATCATTCACTGGATTGCCGAGCGCATGGCAAATTCGCGTCTGCTGATGTGCCCGACCTACTATTCCGACGACCCTGTGCTGGATCGCTTCTACGGCCCGCGGCCCGAAAACTATATCGAGGAACTGGGTGCGCGTCTCGATCCGTCCATCGACGTCTTCTGGACCGGTGAGGAGGTCTGTTCGCCTGAGTATTCGACAGGCCATCTGAAACGCATCTGCCGCCTCCTCGGACGCAAGCCGGTGTTGTGGGACAACTACCCCGTGAACGATGGCAAACGCATGTCGCAGCATCTCCATCTGCGCGCGTTCACCGGCCGGCCAGCTGCAGCGGCCGACTACATTGCCGCACATGCTATCAATCCGATGCTTCAACCCGTGTTGAGCCGGATTCCCGCACTGACACTTTCACACAGTTACCATCTGGGCGATGCCTATGAATACGGCCGCGCACTGGCTGATGCTGCAACGGCGGTGGCTGGAGCGCCGCTCGGACATCTGATCCGGGAAGATCTGTTGCTACTCCAGGACTCAGGACGCGATCGCCTGGGGGAGGCAGCAACGCGCCTGCGCAGCCGATATGCGGGTTTCGGGCATCCGGCCGCCCGGGAAATCGTGGCATGGCTCGACGGGATGTACGAGGTGAATGAATAGCCGACTCTTCCTGCGCCGCGAAATGTGATGCGCAGCCGGGTCGCTGCCGTCGAACCAGCCCCGCCAAGATGTTATTGTCGCCCACCCAAAGCGGAAACGCCGAAAGAATCGAGGTGGCCGCTGTGTTGTCCTTCGACAGGTTTTCCCGCCGGCGGTTTCTCGCCGGCTCGACCGCCATGTTCGGCATGGCGCCGCTTGGCGTGCGCGTCGATCCGGAACCGGTGTCATCCGATGTGATTGGAGATCGCGACTCCGGCAACCGCCTCACCATCCCGGTTCGCATCGCGGGTCGCGGCCCCTTTCAATTCGTGGTCGATACCGGTGCGGATCGAACCGTTATCGCCGACGATGTCGCCGCGGCACTCGGATTGGTGCGCGGTGCCAAAGTGTCGGTGCAGGGAATAGCGCGCAGTGTCGAAGCGGAAACCGTGCGCCTGGACGATCTGAAATTCGGTAGCGAAGCGGCCGGCGCTCTGGAGGCGCCCGTTCTTGCGCGCCAATGGCTGGAGGCCGATGGCTATCTCGGTCTCAATGCACTGGACAAGCTCCGTGTGGCATTCGACTTTCGACATCAGAAATTGACGATCACCCAGCCGCGGCGTCTTCTGGGTGTCAGGGTCGTCAGGCCGGACGAAACCGTGATACCCGTCCAAGGGCAATCAGGCCGGTTGCGCGCGTTCGATTGCCGCGTCGACGGTGTCTATGCTTCGGCATTCATTGATTCCGGTGCGGAGATTTCCGTAGGCAACACGGCATTGCTGAATGCGCTGCTGCAGCGCAGCCCCTCCTACAATCGTCCTGAGACGGCGCAGTTGAGCGGCGTCACCGGCGGGGTCGTCACAGGCCATGTCACACGCGTCGAGCGCGTGCAGCTCGGCGACTTCTCGTTCCGAGACGATGGTCTGGTCATAGCCGATCTGCAGGTCTTCGATCTCTGGAACCTGAGCGGGCGTCCGGCGCTGTTCATCGGTATCGATCTCTTGCGCCAATTCGCGCAGGTCGTTATCGACTACGGTCGGAAAGAATACCGCTTTGAATTTGCAAGTCTCACCTGACTGACGTCGGAAAATAACGCATATCCGGATAACCAGATCGTGATTGGTGGAGGATGGCGCCGGCGTGGCGCTGCGTTATATCCGGGTCCGTGGGAGAAAGTATCATGAAGTCATTGGTGATCGCCGGACTGCTGTTCGCATCCGCATTGAGTGGTGCGAACGCGGCGCAGCGCATCGTTCTCCCCCAGGACGTGGTTCCCGATCATTACGACATCGCGGTCACGACCGATGCACCACATCTGACATTCACCGGCTCGGTGAAGATCGGTCTTAAGGTCGCCAGGCCTACGCGAACGATAAAGCTGAATGCTGCCGATCTTGCATTCAATCGGGTTTCGCTGTCCGGCGCGTCGACCGCACCAAAGGTCACCTATGATGCCAAGGAAGAGGCGGCGACGCTGACATTCCCCGCCGAAATTGCCGCCGGCCAACACGTGCTCAGCATCGATTACCGGGGAAAGATCAACCAGCAGGCGGCGGGCCTGTTCTCACTCGACTACGATGCGGCGAACGGAAAGAAGCGCGCGCTTTTCACGCAGTTCGAGAACTCCGATGCCAGACGCTTTATCCCCTCATGGGACGAGCCCAACCGGAAAGCGACGTTCACGCTCACGGCCACAGTGCCCGCCGACGAGATGGCGCTGTCTAATACGCCGATCGCGGCAACACAGAACCTGGGCGGCGGATTGAAGCGCGTGACATTCGCTACCTCGCCGAAAATGTCCTCGTATCTTCTGTTTTTCGGACTGGGAGATTTCGAGCGTGTCGCGCGCAAGGTGAACGGTGTGGATATCGGCGTGATCGTCAAACGAGGCGATACCGACAAGGCGGCGTATGCACTCGATGCCGCTGCTCACATCCTGCCTTATTACGAAGACTATTTTGGTGTGAAATATCCGCTTCCGAAGCTCGATCTGATCGCGGGACCGGGTTCGAGCCAGTTTTTCGGCGCGATGGAGAATTGGGGCGCGATCTTTTATTTCGAGCGCGATCTCGAAATCGACGCACGGACCTCCACCGAATCCGATAAGCGCGGCGTCTACATCACGGTCGCCCACGAGATGGCGCATCAATGGTTCGGCGATCTGGTCACGATGGATTGGTGGGATGATCTCTGGCTGAACGAAGGCTTTGCTTCGTGGATGGAATTGAAAGCAACCGATCAATTCCATCCGGAATGGAAAGTCTGGATCGACTCGCAGGATGCGAAAGAAGGCGCCATGCAATTCGACGCACGGTCCGGCACGCATCCCATCGTTCAGCACATTGTCGATGTTCTGCAGGCGAATGAGGCGTTCGATGCAATCACCTATTCCAAGGGGCAGGCCGTCATCCGCATGCTCGAGAACTATGTCGGCGCAGATGCTTTTCGTGCCGGTGTCCGCAACTACATCAGGGCCAACGCCTACGGAAACACGGTGACGGACGATCTCTGGCGCGAACTCGACAAGACGTCGCCCCGGCCGGTCACCGCGATCGCCCATGATTTCACGCTGCAGCCTGGGGTTCCGCTCATTCGTGTGGTGCCGTCCAAAGGTGGCGTGCGCCTCGCGCAGGATCGTTTTTCCGTCGATGGCACAGGGAACGCAGCGTCTTCGTGGCGCGTGCCTGTGCTTGAGCGTCCGCTTGACGGCAAGAATATCTGGCGGGGCGTCGTTCAGCGTTCCGCACCGGTGGAAATCGCGAATCGGACCGGTGTGATGGTCAATGAAGGGCAGGCCGGATATTTCCGCACACTGTATGACCCGTCGTTGCTGAAATCCGTCGCAACGCATTTTCGCGGATTGGCTGCCGAGAACCAGCTCGGCGTGCTGAACGACAGCCGAGCCCTCGGTTATTCGGGCTACGAACCGCTGACCGACTTTCTCAGCCTCGCCGCGCAAGCGGATGCCAAGATGGACGTCCGGGTCCAGGATGCTCTCGCCGGCAAATTGCAGGGCATCGATAGGCTCTACAACGACCTTCTCGGGCAGAGTGCGTTCCGTGTCTTCGGCCGCAAGCTCCTGAATCCGCTTTTCGCGGCAGTGGGCTGGGATGCCAAGCCGAAAGAGAATGACAATGTCGCGTTGCTACGGGAGTCGCTGCTCTCAGCCCTCAGCCAATTCGACGACCCGGCGGTGATCGCCGAGGCGCGTAAGCGTTTTGCGGCCTATGTCAAAGACCCATCGCATATGACGCCCGAGACGCGCCGTTCGATGCTCGCCATCGTGGCGGTTCATGCAACGAGCGCGGAATGGGGCGAGATACATACTTTGGCGAAGCAGGAAAAAAGCACGCTCGCCAAACATGAACTCTACGACCTTCTGGGTGCCGCACGCGATAAAGCGCTGGCGCAGCGCGCTCTCGATCTGGCGCTAACAGACGAAGCCGCCGTTACGACGAGACCTGACATCATCGCGCGGGTGGGTGTGCGCTACCCCGAAATGGCATTCGATTTCGTGAGCGCGCATCTCGCTCTGGTGAATTCCTGGTTGGAGGCCGACAGCCGCAATCAATACGCGGCGGGCATCGCGGCAAACGCGCACGACGCTGCGATGATCGAAAAGCTGAAGGCCTTCGCCCAGGCGCATATCCCCGAAACGGCGCGTCGCAGTGCGATCAAGGCCGAAAGTGCCATAGCCCTCGCGGTCGAGGTGCGGACCAAACGCCTTCCGGACGTGGATCGTTGGCTCGGTGTGCACGGTTGAGACCGGGACAACATCCGGTCGCAAACGCTGACGATAATTTAATTTCGTTGCGGCCACTGGGTTCCATCTGCGGGTGAAGCGCCGCAGACCGACCCGAACGCGTCCAAAAGTGCTGAAATGTCTGGACGTGGCGGGAATCTACTTGATATTAAAGGCTTTTAACATCTTGCCGTCCGATACTCTTGGGGTCTGGCGCGGGCAAACGCGGCGGTTCGGTCCGTAGCGTTTTGCGATGCTGCGACATAGGGTGGATGAGTAAACACGAAGGTGAACGACAGAGCGATGCGGCTGGATCAGCTCATCTTGGAACGTGGGCTTGTTGCCCATGAGACGTTATCCCGTGCCCGCCTTATCCAGGCGGAAACGGGGGAACGCCTCGATTCCGTACTCACCCGGCTCGGTATGATCGCCGAGCAGACGCTTGCCAGCGCCATCGCGAAGGAAACCGGTCTTCCCCTTGCGTCCAGCAGTGATTTTCCGGCCGAACCGATCCTGGCCGATGCGATATCGCCCCGCTTCCTGCGCGACGTGAAGGCTGTGCCGATCGCCGAAACGGACAAGACGGTCGATGTTGCCCTGATCGACCCGCTCGATCCCTATCCCATCGAGGCGTTGGGTTTCGCGCTCCAGCGCAAGATTTGCCCCAAGATCGCCAAAGCCAATGACGTCGAGGCGGCTTTGGACAGGCTTTATGGCGCCGCCGCTCAGGCCCAGTCCGACGAGGAATCCGTCGACGAAGCCGATGTCGAGCGCCTCAAGGATCTCGCGAGCGACGCGCCGGTCGTTCGCACGGTGAACAATCTGATAGCGCGTGCGTCGGAGGCCCGCGCCTCGGATATCCACATCGAACCGGCCGAGGACTGTGTTCGTGTGCGCTATCGCGTCGATGGCGCGCTGATAGATGTCGAGACGTTGCCGGCACATCTCAAACTCCCGCTGGTTTCGCGCATCAAGGTCATGGCGTCGCTGGATATCGCCGAACGCCGCCTGCCGCAGGACGGACGCCTGCGCGTCGCGGTGCGGGGACACGAGATCGATCTGCGTATCGCCACATCGCCCACAATCCATGGCGAGAGCGTGGTGATGCGTATTCTCGACCGCTCCAACCTTTCCCTCGATTTCAAGGCGCTGGGTTTCGAGGACGATGTGCTGGAGAAATTCCTGCACGTGCTGAAGCAGCCGCACGGCATCGTTCTGGTGACAGGCCCGACCGGTAGCGGCAAGACCACGACGCTCTATGCATCGCTCGCGGCGATCAATTCACCGGACCGCAAGATCCTCACCATTGAGGACCCGATCGAATACCGCCTCGCAGGCATCAACCAGACGCAGGTGAAGCCGCAGATCGGCCTGACCTTCGCCGCCGCGCTGCGCTCGTTCCTGCGCCAGGATCCGGACGTGATGATGGTTGGCGAAATCCGCGATCTCGAGACGGCCGAGGTGGCCATTCAGTCCGCGCTCACCGGCCACACGATCTTGTCGACGCTTCATACCAATAGCGCCGCTGCGTCGGTGACGCGTCTGATCGATATGGGTGTCGAACCGTTCCTGATTACTTCGACACTCAATGCCGTGCTTGCCCAGCGGCTCGTTCGTCGCCTTTGTCCCAAATGCCGCGAAGCTTACGAACCGACGCAGGCATTCCTGCAGAGCCTGCTCCCGGGAACCGACGTGAGCGGCGTCCCGCAGCTCTATCGTCCGAAGGGGTGTGACGCCTGCGGACACACTGGTTTCAGGGGGCGGCTATCCGTCATGGAATTGCTGCCGGTCGATGAGGAAATCTCCAACATTATTCTGGCGCGCGGTGAGGCGAGGGCAGTTCAGCGCTCCGCGGTGTCGCACGGCATGCGCACCATGCTTGCCGACGGCCTGCTGAAATCGCAAAAAGGCCTTACCACCATCGAAGAAGTTCTTCGAGCAACGCGCGAGGTCTGACGGTGGCGACCTATCGATATCGCGCGGCGACCGCGGGCGGCCAACTCAAAACCGGCGTTCTCGAAGGCAATTCGCGCGCCGATGCGATCGAGCGCGTGAAGCGGCTCGGCCTGATGCCGATCGAAACGGTTGAGACAAAAACCAAGGCCGATAGCGACACGCCGGCGGTACGCCTGAATACCGCTGCCCGGCGCGGAATCGTCAACGCGATTGGTGAACTGTCGGTACTACTGAACGCAGGTCTGGCCCTCGATCGCGCTCTTGCCGTAAGCGTCGAGAATATCACGCGGCCCGTGGTGAAGGCCGTATTCGCGAAATTGCGCGATCGCGTGCGTCATGGTTCATCGCTCGCGCGTGCCATGCAGGAAAGCAACGGCGCCTTCTCCCCGATGGCGTCGGCGATGGCGGAAGCCGGCGAGGCCAGCGGCAAGCTCGACGAAAGTCTCTCGCGGCTCGCAGAGACCATGGAGCGGGCGGAAGCGCTGCGTCAGACGATTGTCTCGTCGATGGTCTATCCGATCATGCTGATCGTCATTGCGACCAGCGTGATTCTTCTAATGCTGCTGTTTGTGGTGCCGCAATTCGAGGAGCTTTTTTCCGACACCGGACCCAAGCTCCCGTTCATGACGCAAGTGGTCATGGCCGCGAGCCATGGCGTGAAAAACTACGGCCTGGTCGGGATTATCCTTATTGCCGTTACCGTCTATCTCACGATGCGCTGGCTTCGCCAGCCGGCTGTGAGGCGCGTCGTCGATCGTCAATTGTTGAGAACCCCGGTGGTCGGTAGCATCATTCGAAATGCGGAAACCGCGCGATTTGCCCGCACGCTCGGCAGCCTGCTGGATGGCGGTGTGCCGCTCGCATCCGCGCTGGCGATTGCGCAAAGGTCGCTCGTAAACAGGCACATGGCCGAAGCGGTCGATCGTGTCTCGGTCGGTTTGCGCTAGGGGGGCGGTCTTTCCAGTCCGTTGGCGGCGACGGGCTTGTTTCCTCCGATGGCGCTCAGCTTTCTGCGCACCGGCGAGGAGACCGCGCAATTGGGTCTGATGCTCTCCCGGCTTGCAGACGTCCTCGATCGCGACGTGCGCACGGCGATCCAAAGAATGATAACGGTGCTCACACCGACTATCACGGTGGCGATGGGGGCGATTGTGGCAACCGTCATCGCCTCCATCATGTCTGCTATTATGGGTTTCAACGATCTTGCGGTAGGACCATGATCACAATCAAACGGCGTCGTCGCGACAGCGGCTTTACTCTTCTCGAACTCCTGGTCGTTCTGGCGATCATGGGCATGCTTGCGGCCATCATCGCGCCGCAGGTGATCAGATATCTCGGCACCTCTCGTACGCAGACGGCGCACGTGCAGATCCAGAACGTCATGGCGGCGCTCGAACTGTTCCGCCTCGATGTCGGGCGCTACCCGAACCCGCAGGAAGGACTTCAGGCATTGGTCACGGCGCCCGCAACCGCGCAGAACTGGAACGGGCCGTACCTGAAGAAGGACAGCGCGCTCAAGGATCCCTGGGGCGAACCCTACGCGTATCAGATTCCCGGACAGCACGGCGAAGTGGACGTTTTCACGCTCGGTTCGGACAAAGCGCCCGGGGGGACCGGCGAGGCACAGGATGTCGGAAGCTGGTAGCGATGGCTTCACCTTGCTTGAAGCGCTGGTTGCGTTGGCAATCACAGCGCTCATTGCAGCCATCGTCGTGCCCAACATGGTGCAGGCGCTCGACATCCTGACGCTGCAAGAGACGACCCGCATCTTCCAGGCCGATCTCCGGGTCGCGCGTGAGACCGCGATCCGTACCGGACAGAAAGTGGATTTGGAGGCGACCAACCATGGTCGCGAATATGACTGGATTGGAGGCTCGCGGTTTCTCCCGCCCGCGATCACGCTGAAGATGTCGAAGCCGCTCGTGGTGTATCCGGATGGTTCGGTGCAGACCGCCGCGATCACGATGTCGTCGGGACGCAGGGAGTATCCAATCACCGTGGATCCGGCCACTGGCGCCGTGGCGGTGGGCTCGCAATGAAGAGCCTCCGGGGCGACGCTGGCCAGGCACTCGTCGATGCCATGATCGGCTCCGCCATCATCGCCATGACCCTTGCCGCGATGTTCAGCGCGATCTCCGACAGTGCTTCGCGTAATCGCATGGCCGAGCAGCGCCGGACCGCGATGATGATTGCGCAATCGGAACTCGCGGCCGTGGGACCCCTGATCTCACCGGCGCCGGGTGTGACGGAAGGCACGGAAGGCGATTTCTACTGGCGTGTCGACATCCAGCCTTTTGACGCCGGCATCCCTCCAAGCATCGTCGGGCAGTTGTGCAAGGTCGTTGTCGTGGTGGCAGATGCGCGTCGCGCACCGCTTGCCACCCTGACATCGCTCACGCTCGCGAGGGGCACATGAGCGTGTCTACGCGGACGGCCGGATATACGCTCATCGAGATGCTGGCCAGCCTCATCATCGTTGGCTTCATCAGCGCTCTTATGCTTTCGGGTCTTAATACCGGGCGCCGTGTCTGGGAACATGCCGACAAAGCCAATCTTGCGGGCGAGTCCATCTCGGGCGCCCAAATGCTGCTGCGAGACCGGCTCGAACGCGCCTTTCCCGCGACCCGATACGACAAGATCCCGACCTACGCGGACTTCTCCGGCACCTCAGAGGCCGTCAATTTCCTTTCGCCCGCACGCGACATCCACGCACCGCAGGGGCTGATGCGGTACATCCTGGCTTTGGCCTCGAACGGCGATCTAGTCCTGAGTTCCGCAAGCGATCTTTCGATCGATCCCCAGGCCTGGGTCGAGCAGCTGGTCTTGCTGCACAATGTCCAGCAACTCGACATTGCCTATTACGGTGTGGTACCGCCGGACAAGGCCCCGAGCTGGCACGATCAGTGGGGGGGAAGGGCCGTTTTACCGTTGTTAATCCGCGTCCGTGTACAATTCCCGCCCGACGATCCTCGCGCTTGGCCGGAACTCGTTGTTAAACCTTTTGCGACGGTCGATTCCATGTGCGTGCTCACGGTTATGACGGGCAAATGCCGGGGGCGGGCATGAACGCCAAAGAGCTCCTGAATATGGACATGGAGCAGGCCGTGCAGCTGTTGCTGCAGGGCTGGCGGTGGTGGATCAACGAGCTCCTGGGCATGCTGCCGCCGGAATGGCGTGAGCGCGTCACAAGGCGCAGCCACAATGTCGCGGAGTTCCGGGGCGGTGCGCTCGTCTATCGCGACGAAGAGAGTGGCCAGTTTCTCCAGACCAAGCCGCGTGGCGCGATCAAGGCGCTGATGCCTGCCGATAGGGTTCTAGTGCGGGAAATGGATTTGCCGCTGCTGCCGATGAGCGACGTCAAGCGGATGATCGCGCTCGACATCGACCGCCTGACGCCGTTTCAGCCGGAGCAGGTTGTCTTCGACGCTGAGATCGTTGCGCGCAATCCGGAAAGTGGCCGTCAACAGGTGGCGCTCGGTATCGCGTTGCGTGCGGCGGTGACAGAGTTCATGGATACCCTCCGTGCCAACAATCTTCAGCCTGCCGCCGTCGGGGTTGCGTCGCGCGGTGGCGTCTCCAGCCACGATTTCGATTTTCTCTCCGCGATGCGCGAAGCCAATGGCGGAGACGCCGCGCAGCGCCGCTCTCTCTATTGGTGGATTGGCGCTGCCGTACTGCTCATCGTCAATCTTGCTTTGCTGACATATCGCGACTCCAACAACCTCGACCAACTCCGGCAAACGGTGGAAACACAGCAGGGCCCGGTTGGCGTAGCCCTCAGGACGCGCGAAAAAGTCGATCGCGAGGCGGCCCGCCGCGCAGCCCTTCTCAAAAGCAAGGCTGAAAACGCGCCATTGCCCGTGCTCGATGCGGTGACGCAGGCGATGCCGCAGGACGCATGGGTTCGCCGTTTCGAATGGAACGGGCGCAGCGTGCACATCACCGGTTCGCGCAAAACCTCGACCGACATCATCGCGCGGCTCGAAGCATCGCCGGTTCTGCGCAACGCGCATTCGCTGACCACGACCACGCGCAACGATCCGACGGCTGTGACGCAGCAGTTCGATCTCACCGCGGATCGCGAGTTGGGGGGCCAGAAATGAGACCGCTTCAGCCGCGCGAAAGGCAGATCGTCGCCGTCGGAATCCTCATTCTCATCGTCGCGATCGTTTGGTTTGGCCTGGTGCAGCCGGTGATCGGCGGTTTCATCGCGCGCGCCGAGGAGCGTAACGATCTTCTGGCCGCCTACCAGCGCAACGAGCGCGTGCTCACGGGCATTTCGGTCTGGCGCACCAAGGCCGATGAACAAAAGGACACCCAGGCGCAGTACGCGATTGTCGCTCCCACCAAGGTCTTGGCGGTCGAAAACCTGAAACAGCGCCTGAACAGAACGGTTGCCAATGCCGGTGGAACGGTGCAGGCGATATCCGAACTGCCGGCGCAATCGCCCGAGGGCTGGGTTCGCGTCCGTGTCGACCTGCAGCTTACAATGAGTCAACTTTACAAGAGCTTGAACCGGCTCGAAAATGAGGCCCCTTATGTCGTTGTTGGATACGTTTCGGTCGTGGCCGACCGGGCCGTTCAAACTGGACACCTCGCGACGATGGATGTCCGGCTTGAAGTTTCGGCTCCCGTCCGGACAAACCAGTCATCGTAATCCGGAGCTGATACCCGCGATGGCCGCGATTGCCCTGGTGTTGACCGCCGTGCTGCAACTCGCGGTGCCCTCAAGCTCGGCCTTGCCGGAGCGGCCCAAGGTTGCCGCGCACCCTGTTGAAGAGGCCGATGCCGCTCCGATCGCGGCAAAGACCTATCCGGCCGTGATGGCCCATCCCATTTTTGCGCCGGATCGCGCGCCCCCGCCCGCCGAAGCGGATTCCGCCGGCAATTTGAGCGGCGTAGAGGTGCTAGGCACCGCGATCCGGGGAAAGATTGCCGCGGCAGCGCTGCTGCGCGATTCCGACGGGACGATCTCGCGTGTGAAGATCGGTGAAGACATAGATGGGTGGAAACTTGTATCCATCGCGCCGACGGAGCTTACCTTCGATCGTAATGGGGAACGTCGTTCGTTAACTGTTGACATCACTGCGCCGAAGCAGACCGCGGGCACCACGAAGATGGGCACTGCCAACGGCTCGAACGCGCAGAGTGACAGCAGCGACGACAGCGATGACGACGACGAGTGAGAGACACATGAATCGCCGCCTGATTGTCGCCGCGCTCTGCGCGCTCTTGCTAACGGATGCCGCTTTGGCGGATGGACCGGCGCCTGCGCCTGCACCCACGCAAGCATCGGATACATCCGCCGTGTATCCCGGAACGCAGCTGTTCACGGCGCCGCATCGTCCTTTGACGGCAAGCACGCAGCTCAACGACGTCACGCTCAATTTTCCGAACGCGGACGTGCATGAAGTCGCGAAGGCCATTCTTGGCGACATATTGGGGTTGAATTACGCGGTCGATCCTTCGGCCACTGGTACCGTCACCGTGCAGACCGCCGAGCCGGTTGCACGCGTCGATGTGCTCCCGATCCTCGAGGAATCGCTGAGTGCCGCCCATCTGGGTCTCATCCGCAAAGGCAGCGTCTACACCATCATCCCGATCGACAAGGCGAAGCGTCAGCCGCAATTGCTGAACGCTAACGAGCCGGGGTACGGAAGCGAAGGCATCACGCTGCGTTACGTGAACGCGGTCGAACTGAAGAAGCTGCTCGATCCGCTGGTGCCCGAGAATTCGATTACCCAGGCGGATCCGGGCCGCAATATCGTTCTGATCACCGGTACGGCCGATCAGCGCAATGCTCTGCGCGAACTCATCAAGCAGTTCGACGTCAACTGGCTGCGCGGCATGTCGTTTGCTCTTCTCGTGCCTGAGCGCACGGACGTGCATATGTTGCAGCCGGAACTCGACGCGATCGTCAATACCCAAGGTTCGCCGACACAGGGGTTGGTGAAGCTCGTCGTCATCGACCGGCTGAACGGCATTCTCGCGATCTCCCCACAGCCGCAATATCTCGAAGATCTGAAGAAGTGGATGCGCGTGCTCGACCGCGAGGGCGGAGATAACGAGCGCAAGCTGTTTGTCTATCATGTACAGAATGGCAGGGCCGCCGATCTGGCGACAGTGCTGATCAACGCTTTTGGCGGCGGCGGCTCGGCGTCGGGTGCGACCGCGCATCCCACCGCGCCGAATCTTGGAGCCACGGGCCAGGCGTCGCAGATCGGCTCCATGCAGTCGTCGTTCCAAGGAGCGTCCCAGGGCCAGACCGGTTTCGGCAGCAGCGGTTTCGGCAACACCGGGGGAATTGGTGGCGGCACCAGCAGCTTCGGTCAGGGCGGCTATCAAGCACCCGGAACGCAGAACTCGCAGTCGAGCGAAGGTTTCGGCCCGGGCAGCAACATGCCCGGCAGTCCCTCATCGCAGCCACAGAATGTTTCGCAGACGATTCAGCTCGCGGGCGGAGGTTCGCCGATCAGCGTGAGCTCCGACGAGACCAACAACGCGATCGTCGTATACGGCACGCCACGCCAGTACGGCGTCATCGCCGATGCGCTTCACAAGCTCGATGCGGCGCCGCTGCAAGTTGTTCTGGAAGCTGCCATCACCGAAGTGTCGCTGACAAAAGAATTGCAATTCGGCGTGCAATGGCTGCTCAACACCGGCGTCGGTTCGGTCGGATTCACGGAAAATACAACGGCTTCCGCGCCCAAACCCGTTTTTCCCGGGTTCAACTATATTGTCAGCAGTGGAAATGAAATCACCGCGACACTGAACGCGTTGCAGACGATCACGACAGTGAAAGTCATTTCGGCGCCGAAGGTCATGGTGCTGAACAATCACACGGCGTCGCTGCAAGTTGGCGACCAGGTGCCGGTTCAGACCGGGTCTTTAACGTCCAGCGTGGATACGACTGCCGTTGCGTCGTCCATCGAATACCTGCCGACCGGCGTAATTCTGACCGTGACGCCTCGCGTCAACGACAGCGGTCTTGTGCTTCTCGACATCATGCAGGAGGTCAGCGACGTAAAGCCGGGATCAGGTGGCACCAACAACACCACGCCGACGATCGAGGACCGGAAATTCACCAGCTCCATCGCCGTGCATGACGGCCAGACCATCGCGCTGGGCGGCCTGATCAAGGACACCAACAGCCACGGCCGCGATGGCATACCCTATCTGTCGCAGATACCGTATCTGGGCGCACTCTTCGGCTCGACCGATAACCATGACGACCGCACCGAACTTCTTGTGCTGCTCACGCCACGCGTGATCCGCAATGCACAGGATGCAAAATCGATCACCGAGGAGCTCAAGGAGAAGATCGGCACCGTCGCTCCGCCTGCGCCTCCACGGGGCATGATCCATTGAGGAGAAGCCGCGAGCGTGGCTATGCCATGATCGCGGCGATCATCGGCATCGCCGCATTCGGCTTCATAGCATTCGAGCTGCTGGCACAGAACCGCGGTGTGCTCGCAGAGGTGCGTGGCGAGGCCGAACGGGCAAAGCTCACGGCAGCCTGCAATGCCGGGCTTGCCGTGGCGATCGCCGGTCTTGGCACAACCGATGTCAATCAACGTTGGGGCATCGACGGGCGCCCCCGGATCGCACAATTCAACGGCATCGGTCTGACAATCACGATCGAGGACGAGCGGGGCAAAATTCCGATCAACGGAATCATCGAGGAGGAGGCCCGGCAGCTTTTTGCATCTGCGGGAGTTTCTGGAAGCAGGCTCGATATGTTGACCGACTCTTTCGAAGACTGGGAAGACACGGACAATTCGGCCCGTCCCAACGGGGGGGAGGCACCTGCCTATGCGCAATTCGGTTACAAGCCGCGCAACGGCGGTTATCGAACGGTCGGCGAGCTGCGCATGATCCGGGGGATGGAGGATGCGCTCTATGCGCAAGTGGCCCCTTCATTGACCGTTTTTTTTGGCGAAAGCGGCGGCTTCAGCGAATCCACAGCGCAAGTCCTCGCGCTTGAAGTTCTGGGCGAGGTGACTGCGAATTCACCGGAGGTGATCGCGCGCCGGGCCCAATTGACGGGGCAGGCTCCCGTTCCGCAGACCCTTGCGAAGGCAAATCTCACCGGCCGGACACTCACGGTGCGGGTCGAAGCCCGCGCCAATGGGGCCTATCTGAAACGCACAGCGATCATCGAGTTGACCGGCAATGCCGCCGATCCCTACTGGTTCCGTTATCTGGACTGATCAGTTCAATGGCCCAAAAATCTCCAGCGGCCCATAAAGCCAAACGATCCAAATCCCGAAGCAGAGCGCAACGCCGAACGGTATGCGTTCTTCAAGAACGGCTTTGCCGCGCCTGAGCACGCCGATGCCCACCCAAACGAGCCCCGCAAAACAAGCCAACAACACAACAGAGGGAAGCGCCTGCCAGCCGAGCCACGCGCCGGCGACGCCGGCGAGCTTCACGTCGCCTAGTCCCAGACCCTCGCGGCCGCGGGTCCTGCGATAGATTTCCGCGATGAGATAGAAGGCCGCCGCTCCGCACAACGCGCCGATCGCATGTCCGGCAAGGTCCTTGTCCGGCAAAAGCCACGATACTCCCAGACCCAGCGTCAGAAGCGGCAATGTTAGAATGTCCGGCAAGCGGAATACGGTGGCATCGACGGCCGAGAGCACCAGGAGCGCCCATGCCAGCACCCAGGTCGCCGCCATCAGCATTCCGTGAGGAACAACTAAGGCAGCCCAGATGCCCAGAAACAGCATCGCCGTGATCGTGATGGCAAAGGGAATCTTGTTCGATTCAGTCAATTTGCGGATGACTGGGGCTGCAACCCACCCGGCAATAACCGACACGAAAATGGCGAGTAAAATAAAAGAAAGAGTCTCTTCCCTTAAGCTGCTAATTAGTGTCATTTTCAATCCCTGGGACACATTTCAGGACGCAGATAGCCAGCGGGGGAATCCGTCGTGACGCGAGTTGTCTTTCAAGCCGCCTTGTTCGCACTATGCCTTTGTTCCCTCTTGCCGTCTGCTGCCTTGGCGGACGGCGGCGTCTGCCCGCGGCCTGCTCCGCAGAGCGAGGTCATGCCGCCCCCGGACATCTACAGCACCAACGGTGCGATCAATGTCCAATTGAATTACTTCACCTCGGTGGACGATCTGGGACGGACCCTGTTCTGCTTCGTCACCCCGGACGGCATCGAATCGCCCACGATGCACGTCAATCCGGGCGACACCATCAATATCACCTTGACCAACATGGTCCAGAACATCCCTGGCGCACCCTCGGAGACCATGTTCACGCCCGACGTGGCCTGTGGCAGCACCAAAATGACGGTGGCCTCGGTCAACATGCATTTCCATGGGACGAATACCGCGCCTCGCTGCCACAGCGACGAGGTGATCCACACGCTCGTGAACCCGGGCGAGACGTTCCAGTACACGCTTCACATTCCGAAAGACGAGCCGCCGGGACTCTATTGGTATCATCCGCATGTGCACGGCACGTCTTCGATGATGCTGCAGGGCGGGGCGACCGGTGCGATCGAGGTCGAAGGAATCGCGAATGTTCAGCCGGCCGTCGCAGGACTGCCGCAGCGTTATCTCATCCTGCGCGATCAGCAGTTGGCGGCAGGTCCGGTAACCGCGATCCCAGCGCCAAACTGGGACGTCTCGGTGAACTACGTTCCGATCAATTTTCCGTCCTACGCGCCCGCCATCATCAAGATGCAGAAAGGTACGCAGGAGTTCTGGCGTGTCGTAAACGCCGGTGCCAATACGATCATGGACATCCAGGTCGTCTATGACGGTGTGCCACAGCCTCTTCAGATTGCCGCGTTCGACGGCGTGCCGACGGGATCGAAGGATGGAAGACAGCAGGGCACCCTGCTGACTCAAACCGATATTCTGCTCGCGCCATCATCGCGCGCGGAATTCATCGTCGCAGCGCCGTCCGATTCCGTTCGGAAGGCGCAGCTTATCACGCAGAGGATCGACGGCGGGGCGGCGGCCGACAACAATCCAGCCCGTCCACTCGCGGACATCCAGGCCACGGCAGCACCAGCCAAGCTAACGTTGCTCACGCAAACCGGTACGGCCCGGAAGATGCGATTCAACGATCTCGCAAAAGTCGCTGTCACAACGCATCGCGACCTTTATTTTTCGGAGTACTTCAGGAGCTTCGGTCACGGATCGGAAAACGCCGACTTCTTCATCACGGTCGACGGCCAGAAGGAGACGTTGTTCGATCCCAACAATCCACCGGCCATCATTACCAATCAGGGTGCTGTGGAGGAATGGCGCATCGAGAATCGGACACAGGAGCTGCATGAGTTCCACATTCATCAGATCCACTTCCTCGTCACCGCTGTGAATGACATTCCGATCCCCCCCAAGAAACAGCAGCTTTATGATGTCTTCCAGGTCGGATACTGGGACGGCGATTCGGAGCATCCGTTCCCGAGTATCACCGCCAAGCTCGATTTCCGCGGACCTGACGTCGGAGACTTCGTGTATCACTGCCACATTCTCGATCACGAGGACGCGGGCATGATGGCGATCATCCGCGTCTTGCCGCCCGGAAAGGCCAAGCAGACCGCATCCGCGCGCTGAGGCTCTAGGAAACCGGCACCGCAGGCGGAGCCGGTTTCGCATGGCGCGGCACGCCTTTGAGGATGAGCTTCAGCGCCTGCCAGTGGATCAGGCCGCTGACCTTGATCATCTGCAGGGGGAAACGAGCGAGGATCGCGAGTAGGCGGAGGTTGGACAGCGGCCGCGGCGAGCCGCTCATGGACGTCGCCAGCGCAATGCCGTTTTCGTCCATCAGGTTGATATTGACCGATATCCCTGGAGCCTTGCAGTCGAAGCCAAAATCGTATTCGCCAGCGATGTCCAGAAACGGGGAGACGTAGAAAATCTTTCGGACCCGCAACCGGTCGCGGCATCCGATAACACGCTGATCGGGATGACAACACAGATAAAAGTGCCGTTCGCCGAACGTGTTGTTGACCTCGGCGATTACGGCCCGCAATCCGTTGTCGCGATCGTGGCAGAACCAGAAGCTGACGGGGTTGAACGCATACCCGAAGATGCGCGGCAGCGTCAGAAGGGCGATGCGGCCGTCTGCAGTCTGGATCTGAAAGCGCCGCAGCGTATCGCGAATCCATCTTGAGGGTTCGGTACAACCATCGCCATAGTCTTTGGATCTGAGGCTGAAGATATTCGAGCGGTCCACGGAGAACAAGGCGGTTTTTTTGCTCCTGCAGAACTCGTCGTCGGAGATCATCACATAGCTGAGGTTGTACGCGAATGCGTTCTTCTTTGGCTTGGCGCGCGCGTGAAAAATCCGCATTGGCACGATCTGCATGATCAAATACCTGCGGAGGCTGTCAGCGCCGGGACTTCGCCTGCCAGCGGCATCTTTTGCTTCGGCCATGCGATGATCGTCTGATCGAGCCACGGAATAGGAGCCTTCAGCCCGGCCGCCACGTTCATCGCGCTGACAAGGCCGTCCTCGTGAAAGCCGTGTCCCATATAGGCGCCGCAGAACCAGGTGTTGTTCGCGCCCTGCAGTGCTTTGAGCTGCGACTGCGCGGCCAAAGCTTTCGTATCGAAGACGGGATGGTCGAAATTGTGCTCGTCGAAAATCCGGTCAGCGGGAATTTCTTGCGTGGGATTAAGCGTGACGAACAGGGGATAGCGCTCGTCGATGGATTGTAGCCGGTTCATCCAATACGTCACGGAAATTGCAGTCTCGTCGCCCGAACCATTGGAATGATAGTTCCAGCTCGCCCAGCAGCGACGCCGCTTGGGCATGAATTGCGGACTGCTATGGAGAACGACGCGATTGCGCTGATAGCCGATGGGCGAGAGCGCCGTGCGCTCCGCCCAGTTGGCATCCGCGAGCAGTTTCAAAGATTCGTTGGAATGCGAAGCCAACACGACATGGTCGTAATGTTCGCAACTGCCGTGCTGATCGCGGATCTGCACACCGCGATCTGACCGCGTTACCTGAACGGCAGCACAGCCGGCGCGAATGCGCGGCGCGAACGCCGTCGTGAGACGGCCGACGTAATTCTGCGCCCCGCCGCTCACGGTGTACCATTGCGGTTGGCCCGTAGTCGCCAGAAGCCCGTGATTGGCGAAGAAACGCACGAAGGCCTCTGCCGGGAATGACAACATCTGCCGCGGGGGGCAGCTCCAGATCGCACCGGCCATGGGCAGCAGATAGTGCTGCCGGAACCGGTCGCTCAGGCCCAGGCGATCCGTGAATTCGCCCAATGTGAAGTTTGGGCAATCGTTCAGCATGCCGACCGCTTGCGCGTTGAAGCGCGTGACCTCGCGAAGCAGATGCAGGAACCCAGGCCGAAACAGATTGCGCCGCTGGCCGAAAATCGTGTTGAGGTTCCGCGCCCCCCATTCCAGCCCACCGTTACCGGTGGTCAGTGCGAAGCTCATGTCGCTCTTGTGGGTTCTGACGCCGAGATGGCGGAACAGCGCCGTCAGGTTTGGGTAGTTCCGCTCGTTGTAGACGATGAAACCCGTATCGACCGGGATCGTGTGATCGCCGTGCCGCACCCGCAAAGTCCGCGTGTGCCCGCCGATCCGCCGCTCTTTTTCATAGACTGTGATGTCGTGGTGCCGGTTGAGAAGCCAGGCAGCGGAGAGTCCGGATATCCCCGTGCCGATGATCGCGATCTTTGCCATGCCGACAATACGAGGGCTTCCGGGAACCGGATCACGGCCCATCTTGCCGTCGCGCAAGGTCGCGCGCTGGGTTAAAGTCCGGCTATCTCGGGGGAGGCCGATGATCCAAATCCTTGCCGGTCCCGTACAATCCCGGTGCCATGAGACCGCTTCTGAACCATGCCGTTCCGCTGTTTGCGCCTGTCTCGCGCCACGGTTGGCGTCAGCGCCGTGACGGTCTGACCGTGGTCGTGGGAGGCAAAGGCAGCGTTGAACCGGACTGGTCCGGCTGCGTCGTCGCGATCGCGCGCGCGCAGGACCGGGCGCGCTTTGCCGAATTGTTCAACCACTTTGCGCCACGCCTGAAGGGATTCTACATGCGCGCCGGAGCACCGGCCGCCGAAGCCGAGGACCTCGCCCAGGATGCAATGCTGACGGTATGGCGCAAGGCCGGATTGTTCGACCCGTCGCGCGCATCGGCTGCGACATGGATCTTCACGATTGCGCGCAATCTGCGGATCGATATGAAACGGCGGCAGCGCGACCCGCAGCTATTGGCAGACTTTTACGAAGGGCCGCCGCAACCGCTACCAAGTGATGACGTTCTTTCCGCAGAAATCGAAGCCCGAGTGAGCACAGCGTTGAAATCCCTTCCCCAGGATCAGGTCGATGTAATCCGTCTGTCGTTCTTCGAAGACCGGCCGCATGTCGAGATCGCGGAGGCCCTGAACATTCCGCTGGGAACCGTGAAGTCTAGGATACGTCTGGCAATGAACCGTCTTCGCGGACTGGTGGAGGAATTGAAATGATCCGCCGTCATCCATCGCCGGAAGTCCTGTCGGACCATGCGCGCGGCGCACTGCCGGCCGGCATGATGCTGGTCGTCTCTTGTCACCTTCACTGCTGCGAGGTATGCCGCCGCGAGATCGCGATATTGGAAAGCGCGGGAGGCGCGTTGCTGCTCGCCGCGGCGCCGGTGGCGCTTGCCGATGACGCGCTGGCGAAGGCCTTCGCGCGGATCGATAGCGGAGCCACACGTGCGCTACGGCCGACCAAAGATCTGCCCGAATTTCTGAAGCGCTTTCCCATTCCGCAGCCGTTGCAGGACCAGGATATCGGATCGCAGCTTTGGCTGACGCCCAGCATCTGGTTCGCGCCCCTGCACTTTTCGGCGGAATCGCAAAACCGCACCTATCTCGTTTACGCCAAAGACGGCACCACGCTTCCGGAACACACGCATCGTGGGCGCGAACTCACCGCCGTGCTCTGTGGGAGCTTTCACGATAGCGCGGGAACGTTCGAGCAGGGCGATTTCGAGGAAGCCGACGAGAGCCTTTCCCATGCGCCCGCCGTGACGGCGCAGTCGGAATGTCTTTGCGTCATCAGCGCCGATGCACCGATGCTTCTGCACGGGCGCCTCGCCCGCATGGTCCAGGCGGTCACGGGCAACCTCTACTGACGATGGCTCTCTATATTGTCAGATACGCTGTCGCGCTCGCGGTTCTGGTGATCGGCGACGCGCTGTGGCTCGGCTGGTTCGGGCAGGCCGTGGTTCGGCCGGCCCTTGGAGCTACGATGCGCGAGAACCTGTTATGGACGCCGGTTGCCCTCTTCTATCTCCTCTATGCGATCGGCGTTGTTGTTTTTGCCGTCGATCCGGCACTCCGCAGCAAATCGCTCACCACGGCCGCCTTGCTCGGCCTCCTGTTCGGCTTCATGGCTTACATGACCTACGACATGACGAACATGGCGACGTTGCGGGCATGGACGATCAAGCTGCTTGCGATGGACGTCGCATGGGGAAGCTTCGTCACCGGTCTGGCGGCGTTTGTCAGTGCGTGGGTGTCTCGCGCGGTTTTTCCCTGATCGTTCACGCCGTCGCGGCGCGCCAGCTGGCCGGTACGGCGAGCGACGCGATGACGGCTGCGATGAACGTCACAAGCAGCGTGACGACAATGACCGCGCCGGTCGGCAAGTCGAACAGCGAAGACGCGACCAGACCCAGCACATAGCCGAGCAGCCCGACGCCATAGCCAATGGCGAGGCGGTAGCGTTCGGCGAAGCGTTTTGCCGCCAGTGCCGGCACAATCAGGCTCGTGAAAACCAGATAGATTCCAACGAGTTGCACGGATTGGGTCACCACCAGCGCAAACAGGAGATAGAAGCCCGCGTGCCCCAGCCGCGCGCGCAACCCGAACCACGCCACAAGCGCCAGTGCATAGAGCACGGCGATCGGCACGAGGCTTTTGGTCGAGACCCACAGAATCTGTCCGACAAGCAGGTCCTTGAGATGCTCACCGCCATGGGGATTGTTCGCGAGGATCAAGAGCTCGACACACGCGGCGACGACGAACAGGACACCAATAAGAGCCTCCTGCACTTCGGGCCATTTCTTCTCCGTCCAGGTCAGCACGAGCGCACCGATCAGCGCTGCGCCCACGGCCGCGACCTGCACACGCCAACCTTCAGGTTCGAAGCCGAAAGCGTCGGCGGCAGTCACGCCGAGCCCTGCAACCTGGGCGATTGCGAGATCGATAAAGACTATCCCGCGATTGAGAACTTGCTGGCCCAACGGAACATGCGTCGCGAGCACAAGAAGGCCGGCGAGGAATGCCGGCAAGAGAATGGAGAACTCGAGATTTCCAATCGTCATTTTTTCAATCCAGCGAGCAGGCGGTTGACGGTGTCTTGATAGAGCGAGAACAGGTCTTTGGCGCCGTCCGTACCGCCGACGGTGAAGGGAAGCACAACGGCCGGGATATTGGCGTGCTCGGAAATAAACGCCGATGGCCTGTCGTCCTCATAGGCCGCGCGAATGGTGAACTTGGCCGGCGTGGCCTGGAGCTTCTGCAGCACTTCGGCAAGATATCCACTTGACGGCGGGACACCGGGCTTGGGCTCCAACGGCACGACTTCATGCAGGCCGAGCCAGTTCTCCATATAGATCCAGGCGTGATGCTGAACCGCAATGTTCACGCCTTTCAGCGGCGCCGCCTGTGCCGTCCATTTTGCGATGGCTGCGGTCCAGCGCTTTTCGAAATCGGCTTCGCGTCCGGCGTAATAGGCTGCATTGGCGCTGTCGACCTGCGCGAAGCGTGCCGCGAGCGCTTTCGCGACCGGCAGCATCATCCGCGGATCGGTCTGGATGTGCGGATTGCCAGCTGCGTGGATATCGCCTTCGGCGCGGTCGAGACGGGAAGGCTGCTCGAGAAGGCGGACATAGTTCGTTGCATCGAACGCCCCCGGCTGACCGACGGCGATCTTTGAATTGCCCGCCTGCTGCAGGATCATCGGAAGCCAGCCGATCTCGAGCTCCGCGCCATCGCAGACGGTGATGTCGGCGGTGCGGGCTTTCGCGATCAGGCTGGGCCGCGCCTGGATCTGGTGGGGATCCTGCGCGCCGGTTGTGGCGTTGTAGACGCTCACCTTGTCGCCACCGAGTTCGCTCGATAGCGCGCCCCATTCGGGTTCGCACGTGAAGATACTCAGATTTGCGCTCGCGGGTGTTGCGAAGGCGAGGCCGGCAAGGGCTGCACCGAACAGAATTTTACGCATCGTGTTCTCCTTCAGTAGCGATGGGCGCCATGGGGCCCGTAGATGACGGTGTATTGGAAGAGGATTTCGTCGTTGGGTTTCAGATCGCTTTGGTCGTGTGTGTACTGCACCCGGAAGCGGCCAAACTCGCTGGTGTCGTATTCGAGAAGCGCGGTTTCAGCGCTGGGCGAATGACCGAAATCGTCGAGCAGGCTGCCCGACAAAGCGGGACCCGCATCGGAACTGCTCAAACCCGAATAGCGCAGCCCGAGGCTCCATTGCGGCATGAACTGGTAGACGCCTTGCGCGTACCAGCCCCAGCGGTCCTGAAATTCCCCGATGCCGTCATAGAACCCGGCCTCTCGGCCATAGAACAGTTCGCTCGACAGCGTGAGATTGTTGACTGTGGGATTGCCGCCTGGCGCCCATTTGTAGACGAAGCTCGCAATGCCGAGGTCGTCGTTGCCGGTGAAGAGATGGCCGTCGCTGTCGCGGTTTTGGGCGCGCGTGTGCAGATAGGACAGCGCCGCGAGATAGGAACTGCTGTCGTTGATGTCGTCGCCCGTATGCACGAACGCCGAAACCGTTCCCTGGCCGGTATGGGCCGCGCCATTCGCGGGATAGGCATCGCCGCGGAAAATCTCGGCGCCGAACTCGAGGAACTGATCGGTGGGCGCCAGCCAGCGCACCTGCAATCCATCGTCGCCATACTGCGAGTTCAGGAACGCGCGATAAGGCAACGCCACGTCGGAGAACGACCAGTCGTGCGAATGACGCTCGTTGAGATAGCCGATCCCGGAGAGGAATCGTCCGGCTTTGAGGCTCAGGCCCCAGGGTAGATCCTTGGTCTGGATATACGCCTCCTCGACTGACAGGCTGTCGTCGTCCTGCATGGAGAAATCGAGAAAGCCGGAGAGATACGGATCGATGTTCGCCGCGAGCGACACCTCGGATTCCCCGAGGGAGAATCCGCGTGGGGGCAAACCGGCTTCGTCACCGATGGCGAACCCGCGAATCTGCTGCTTCTGCGTATCGTGTGATGCAGCGACATAGAAGCCGTTCAACACCGCAGCAATCCCCGGATTGAACGCGTTGTTGGAAGCAGGCACTGCAGGTGGAGGTGGCGGCGCGTTATCGGCGACGGGCTGTGACGCGCTATCCGGCGTTTGGTCGCCCGTAACCGGCTGTGTTGCGGGTTGCACCTGCGCTGTTTCCGCTAGCGGTTTTGCGTGCGGTGCTTCGGCAATGGCAACGGGCTTTGATGCGCGTGCCGCGGCGAGCCGCGCTGCTTTCGCCTCGGCCTCGGCTTTTGCGAGCCTTACTTCGAGAGCGTGGATCTTGCTGTCATATTCGCGCTGCATCGCGCCGAGCTGAGTCTTGATCGCAGTAAGGTCCGAGGCCTCGTCGGCCGCCACAGGAGCAGCAAATAACAAGATGGCAATGGAAATCGGTAGAAGTCGGTACATGGATTGTCCCCATGAGAATGAGCGGCGGCGCGCATGGGCTGTCCACGCGCAGTACCGTCGGCGATCTTCAGATGTTCTGGGGTTAGGCGGAGGGTGGGGCCCGGCTGTTCCAGCCGCGCGTTGGCAAGGGGCTTCCGCCAATCCGTTTCGCATATGGCGCGACGAAGGAGATCACCATGAGCACCGGCGACCACGTGCCCGCAGTCGGCGTTACGTAGTGGCCGAAATGCAGAATTTCCTGGCAGATCGGGCAGTGAGCCGTGTCGTTCTGCTTCTGCGTCCCGTCAAGCTTCTGCGAAGCCGCGATGCTCGTGCCGTGCATATGCACCTGCATCGCGAAGGACTGCAGCGTGAACGCCAGCAGGGCGAACAGCGTGACGGCGAGGCGCGCGATGGACAGGGTTGAGGACTTGGACCGCACGAAAAAGCTCAAGCGATGGAGAAACCAGCTTAAGGGGTATTTCCACCGGCGGCAAACACACTGCCGTTAGGCCAGAACGTCGCTGTTTTCGGGATGACGCCGGAACCACGTTGCCGCATAGGGACATCTTGGCACGATCTTCAGGCCGCCTTTGCGGGCGAGGAGGGCAATTCCCTCCATCAACCGGCCCGCGGTTCCTTTGCCGCGAAGTTCCGGTGGCGCCTCGACATGCGGGATCATCAAAGTGTTGTTCTCGCGCCGATAGGTCGCGAAGGCGACAAGCCCGTTCTCTTCGATCTCGAACCGGTTTTGAGCGGCGTTGTTGTGGACCGTGCTTGTCTGTTGGACCATGTCAGACGCGCACCATCAGCTTGCCGCGGTTCTGGCCCGCAAACATTCCCGCGAGCGCGCTTGGCATCTGCTCGAATCCTTCCACGATGTCGAGGGGCGCCTTCAGCTTGCCTTCGTCAAGCCAGCGGCCGAGGGCCGCTTCGGCCTGGCTGCGCCGGTTGTAGAAATCCATCACCACGAAGCCTTCCATGCGGATGCGCTTTGTCACCAGGAAACCTGGCACGCCAAAGGGGCCGGGTGCAGGTGTCGATGTGTTGTACTGCGAAACCGCGCCACAGCATGAGACGCGGCCGAACAGGTTCATGCGCCGGAGCGCCGCGGCGAGAACCTCGCCGCCGGTGTTGTCGAAATAGACATCGAGCCCGTTCGGGCATGCGTCCTTCAGTGCTTTGTCCAGATTTTCAGTTTGGTAGTCGATTGCGGCGTCAAATCCCAGCTCATCCACGATCCAGCGGCATTTGTCGGCACCGCGCGTCGTTCCGACGACACGGCATCCGGCGATCTTCGCGATTTGCCCAGCGATTGATCCCACAGCGCCCGCCGCGCCCGAAACCAGGACGGTTTCGCCGGGTCGCGGCTTTCCGACATCGAGCATACCGAAATAGGCCGTCAGTCCGGTGATGCCGAGCACGCCGAGAATGTGTTCGGGCTTGTGCCGCTTATCCTGCTTGGTGAGCGTGCGTGCCGGCATCGCGGCATATTGCTGCCAGCCATATTCCCCGCTGACGAGGTCGCCGGGTTCGAAGCCCTTCGCATTCGATTGGATGACTTCGCCAAGTCCCCAGCCGGCCATCACGTCGCCCGGATTGAGCTGTGACCGGTAGGTCGCGCCCTGCATCCACGCGCGGCTGGCGGGGTCCAGCGAGAGCAGCGTGGTGCGCACCAGCACCTCGCCAGGCTTCGGCTCAGCGACCGCCTGTTCGCGCAGGTCGAAATTGTCCGGGCCTACCTCGCCAGCCGGTTTGCGTGCATAGATCCATTGCTTGTTCGTAATCATTTTCGCTCTCCGACGATCGCACGGCCCACTTTGATGAATGAAGTTTTACCTTCGCCGCCGCTAGTTGCCAGCCCCGCTCATGTTGCGCCCCCCGCAGCGCAATTGTGCATGCCTTCTCACAGGAATGTGAGCCTTATATCCCTTTTTAGGCCGCATTGAATCGCAATCTAAAGCTGGCTTGTTGCGTGGTCCCGGCGCGGGGGCGCGCAAGGAAGCCGGCACTTAGGGTCGCGATTGAGTCGGCCGAGTGGCGTTTCCAGGAGGGAGCCATGCGCGCGCTGACCAAAGCGGGTCTGAAGAGCCCGGCCGCGATCGCCGTTGGCGTCGCTGTGACCATCCTGTTCGGCGCGTTCGCGCTGTACAGCCTGCCCATTCAACTGTTCCCGGACATCGACCGCCCGCAGATCGGCATCGAGACCGACTGGCGCGCGGAGACGCCGCGCGAAGTCGAATCGCAACTGGTCGAGCCGGAAGAGGAAGTGCTGCAGGGCATCCCCGGCCTCCAGGAGATGGATGGCTTCGCGAATGGCGGCGGTGGTTACATCCAGCTCACCTTTGCACTCGGCACCGACATGAAGAGCACGCTGGTCGATGTGATCGGCCGGCTCAATCGGCTGCCGCCACTCCCGGCCGACGCGCAGAAGCCGTTTGTACAGCTCGCGAGCACACAGGATTCGAACGCGACGCTGCTCTACGTTTTCATGCAGAAGCTTCCGGGCAACACCCGCGATGTGAATTCCTATACACAGTTCCTGAAGGACGTGGTCATTCCGCGTCTCGAAGCGATCCCCGGCGTCGGTTCGGCCCAGATCAACTCCAACGGCGGCACGGATGAGATCGACATCGTGTTCGATCCGATGCGTGCGGCGCAGCTTGGCGTGCAGATCCCCAAGATGGCGCAGCAGATCAGCGGCGCCGAGGACGTCTCCGGCGGCACGATCGACGTCGGTCGGCGGCAATACGGTCTTGAGTTCCGGGGGCGGTATTCGGTCGACGCGCTGAAGAATCTCATTCTCGAATGGCGCGACGGCAAGCCGGTCCATCTGGGCGATATCGCGGATGTGCATGTCGGCCGCAGCAAGGCGCAGGGCTTTGCGTACCAGAACGGCAACCCGGCTTTGGGCTTGCAGGTCTTCCGCGCGTCGGGCGCGAATGTGCTGGCGACCGTCAATGCGGTGAAGGCGGAACTGGTCAAAATCAATGAGAGCGCGGCCAAAGAGCAGGGTGTCACGCTCCAATACTCCTTCGATCCATCGCACTTCATCAATCAGGCGATGGGGATGGTCACCTCCGATCTAGTGCTGGGCATCCTTCTCGCCATCGGCGTGCTGTGGTTCTTCATGCGCGAGTGGCGCGGCACGCTGATCATCTCGTCGGCGATCCCGATCTGCTTGATGGCCGTCGTCGTGTTCTTGAATGTCACGGGCCGCACGCTCAACGTGGTTTCGCTGGCAGGCCTTGCGTTCGCGACGGGTATCGTGCTTGACGCGGCCATCGTCGCGTTCGAGAACATTCTGCGTTTACGCGAGCGCGGAATGCCCGGCGCCGATGCGTCCGAGATCGGAACGCAACAGGTGTGGGGCGCGCTGCTTGCCTCCACCGCCACGAACGTTGCGATCTTCCTGCCGGTCATTTTCTTGAAGGACGTAGAGGGTCAGCTGTTCGCCGATCTTTCACTGACGATCGCTTTTGCCGTGTTCGTCTCGCTGATCGTGGCCGTGACCGTGGTGCCGGTCGCTTCGTCGCTGTTCCTGAAGACACGGCCGAAGGTCGCCGATCTTGCGGGTGTCTGGCGGCGCATCACCAATGTGATCATGAACGTCACCAACACGCCGCGTCAGCGCCAGCTCTGGATCGGTGGGCTGATCCTCAGCTCGATTGTGGGCACGTGGCTTTTGACGCCGAGCCTGCAATACCTTCCGCAGGTGAAGCGCGCCGCCATCGACGGGTTTATCCAGCTTCCGGCGGGCTCGACCGTCAAGGTCGTGGACAAGACGATCGCGCGTCCGATCATCGACAGACTGGCGCCTTACCTGAAAGGCACGAAGCAGCCGAAGCTCCTGAACTACTATGTGAAGATGGATGGCCCCGGCTTCATGGATATGGCGGTGCGCGTCCCCAATGATGAGGATTTTCCCCAGCTGGAAAAGATCGTGCGCAAGGAAGTCCTGCACGACCTTCCCGACGCACAGGCCTTTGCACAGATGGGAAGCCTGTTTGGCGGGTTCGATGCTGGAGGCGGTGTGTCCATCAACATCCAGTCCAACGACCCCGATGCGATGCGCGCAGCCGCGCGCAAGGGCATGGCGCTCCTGACGGAGAAATTTCCCGAGGGCGTGGTCAATACCAATCCAACGCTCGACTACGATCAGCCGCAGCTTCGGTTGAAGCCCGACGACCGCTCGATCGCAGAGGTCGGCTGGACGCGCTCCGATGTCGGAACGGTGCTGCAGTCCCTGGGTGAGGGCGCCTATGTTGGCCAGCGCTATGACGGCGAGCGCCAGCTTTACCTCATCCTGAAATCGCAGCCCTTGACGTCGCCCGAAGCCATCAATGCCGCGCCGGTTGCGACACCGAGTGGTGGCGTGGTGTCTTTCGGCCATCTTGTGTCAACGCAGAAGACCTTGGCGCCGAGCGGCGTCTATCGCCTCGATCGCCGCCGGACGTTTGCGCTCAACCTGCAGCCGCCGCGCGGCATGGCGCTTCAGGACACGATGGCCATCATCAAGAAGGACGTCGAGCCCGAAATCCGCAAATTGCTGCCGGCGGACGGCACCGTCACCTACGGCGCGGCTGCCGACCATCTGAATAACGCGCTGTGGAGTATGGGCAAGAACTTTGCTCTGGCGGTGCTCCTCTTGTTCCTCATCATGGCCGCGCTGTTCAAGTCCGTCTGGGATGCCGCGATCGCGACCATTGCTCTTCCGCTAGGTACGATCGGTGGCATGGCGGCGCTGAGGCTGCTCGGGCTGTTCGTCTTCCAGCCGCTCGACCTACTCACCATGATCGGCTTCATCATCGTGCTGGGGCTGGTAGTGAACAACACCATCCTGCTCGTGGCGCGCACGCGGCAGGCCGAAGCCGAAGGCATGACGCGCGTTGATGCCGTGCGGTCCAGTCTGGAAACGCGCCTGCGTCCGATCTTCTCGAGCACGCTGACGGCTATCTTCGGAATGCTGCCGCTCGTGCTGGTGCCCGGTCCGGGTGCGGAGATCTATCGCGGTCTTGGCGCGGTGATCGTGGGCGGCATCCTCGTCAGCCATGTATTCACGCTCGTGCTGATGCCGGCCATGCTGCGCCTTGGCGAGCGGCCTGCCGAAGCAGTAAAGACACCATTGGCCCCCCTGACACCGATAAGAGAAGCGGCATGATGAACGAGACACATATTCGGCCACCGGCGAGACGGATTGCAGTTCTGCTGCTGGCCACATTGGCCGTCGGGTCGACAGCCTTTGCGGCGCCTGCCCAGGACCCGCCGTCGGTCGGTGTAACGGCCGTGCGGATAGTGCGCATGGCGCCAAAGGTCGCGCTTCCCGGCACGGTGATGTCGCGGAACGACTCCCAGCTCGCATCCGAAGTCGAAGGCCGCATCTCTTGGGTTGCGGAAGTGGGCACCGTTGTGAAGGCCGGTGATGTCGTAGCCCGGATCGACAACCGGCTCGCAAGCCTGCAGGCCGCGTCCGACAAGGCCAACGTCGCGCGCCTGTCCGCCCAGTTGAACTTCGACGGGGATCAGGCCACGCGAATGGAGAACCTGTTCAATCAGAACGCCATCGCGAAGAGTACGCGCGATCAGGCCAAGTCGACCAAGAGCATGGATACCGCAGCGCTGGCGCAGGCCCGCGCGTCGCTGGACAAGAGCCAGTACCAGCTCGCGCATAGCGACATCCGTGCGCCGTTTCCGGGACGTGTCGTGTCGCGCCTCATCAACGCCGGTGAATACGCGACGGCGGGAAAAGCCGTGGTGCGGCTGGTGCAGACCGATTCACTTGAGGTCAGCGTGCAGTCGCCGATCGATGGCGCACGCTATCTGACCGAGGGCATGCCGCTCACGGTGGAAATCGAGGGCAAACCTGTCAGCGCCAAAGTTCGCGCCATCGTTCCGGTAGGCGATGTGGCCAGCCGGACCATCGAGGTGCGGGTTGTGCTTCCGGCCGGTGCCGGTCTGGTGGGCGATGCTGCCAAGGTCTTCATTCCCTCTGCCCAGCCGCACAATGTGCTGGCGGTGCCGCGCGACGCTTTGGTCTTGCGCGAGGACAACACCTACATCTTCAAGGTCGACAAGAAGAACCAGGCCCAGCGCATCGCCGTTGAAACCGGCTCGGCAGAAGGACCGCTCGTGGAAATCCGGGGCCTTGTTGCGCCGGGCGAGCGCGTTATTGTGCGCGGCGCCGAACGGCTGGAAGCAGGGCAAAGGGTGCGCGCGGTACAGCTATCATAAGGCGTTTTTTCGGGGGGCTAGATGTCCAATCGGTCGGGTTTGAAAATCCTTTGTGCTGCCGCTCTGGTGGCGTCTGCGATCGCGGCGTACGCGGATCAGGCAAAGCCGCAATACGGCGCCTGGGGCTATGACTCGGCGGGCACCGACAAGAATACCAAGCCGGGCGACGATTTCTTCCGTTACGCGAACGGCGCCTGGCTCGACAAGGCGCAGATCCCGGCCGACAAGCCGGCGGTCTCGCTGCGGCTGGAGATGACGGACCGCACCGAGGGCCGGCTCCACGATATGATGGAGGGGGCCGCCAAAACGGCATCCCATCAGCCAACGGACCTCTCCGGCAAGATGGGCGCTTTCTATAAGGCGTTCATCGATGAGGGCCGTATCGACCCGCTGGGTGCCAAGCCGCTCGATCCGTTGCTGGCCGACGTTAAGGCCGCGAAGTCCCGCGAGGCGCTGGCCGCGCTCATGGGCCGTACCAATGCCGACTTCGAGGGCTCGCTCTTCAACCTCTTCATCGATGTCGACCTGAAAGACCCGAAGAAATACGCGCTCTATGTAAACCAGGGCGGTCTCGGGCTTCCGGATCGCGACTATTATCTTGACAAGTCGTTCGCCGATCCCAGGGCGAAGTACGAAGCGTACGTCGCGCAACTTCTGCACTTCGTGAACTGGCCGAATGCCGATGCGCAGGCAAAGGATGTCGTCGCGTTCGAAACCCGTGTTGCCGAAGCGAGCTGGACCAAGGCCCAGCAGCGCGATCCGGTCGCGGTTTACAATCCGATGGCGGTTGGCGAGCTGGAGAAATTCGCGCCGGGCTTTGCCTGGAAGCCGTTTCTCGATCAGGCCGGTCTCGGAAAGCTCGACCGCGTGGTCGTGGGCGAGAAGACCGCGTTCCCCAAACTGGCCGCGATCTTTGCGCAGACGCCGGTCGAAACGTTGCAGGCGTGGCAGGCGCTTCACATCGCCGACAATGCTGCCCCCTATCTCTCGAAGAATTTCACCGACGCGTATTTCGAGATGCGCGACAAGACGCTCTCCGGCCAGAAGGCACAAAAGGTCCGCTGGAAGCGTGGCGTGTTTGCCGTCAGTGGCGGTGATTTCGGTGTTGGCGATCGCTTCGGGACCTTCGGAACGATGGGCTGGGGTGTCGGTCAGCTCTATAGCGCGAAATACTTTCCGCCCTCGGCTAAGGCCAAGATCGAGGCGCTGGTTGTCAATCTGAAGGCGGCTTATCGCGCGCGTCTGGAAAAGCTCGACTGGATGGGCCCGAAGACGAAGGTTGAGGCGCTACGCAAGCTCGACACCTACACGATCAAGGTCGGCTATCCCGATCATCAGCGGGATTATTCCAAACTGGTTGTCACCGACGACGATCTTGTCGGCGATGTGCGCCGCGCCGGTGCGGGCGACTGGGCGTTCTACACCGGGCGGTTCTTCGGGCCGGTCGACCGCAGCGACTGGCTGATGACGCCGCAGACCAACGACGCCTATAATGGCTCACTGCGCGACATCGCGTTTCCCGCCGGCATCCTGCAGGCGCCCATGTTCGATGCAGCGGCAGACCCCGCGATCAACTACGGTGCGATCGGCGGCGTAATCGGGCATGAGCTCACGCACGGCTTCGACGATCAGGGCCGCAAGATCGACGTCGATGGCGCGCTGCGCGACTGGTGGACAAAGGAAGACGCGGCGAAGTTCGACGCGCGCGCCAAGCAACTAGGCGCGCAATACTCGTCGTTCCAGCCGCTTCCCGGCGTGCATGTGAAGGGCGAACTCACGATGGGTGAGAACATCGCCGATCTCGGCGGTCTCACGCTCGCCCTCGACGCCTATCACGCTTCGCTTCACGGCCAGCCGGCGCCGGTGATCGATGGGCTCACCGGCGATCAGCGCGTTTTCCTGGGCTGGGCGCAGGCTTGGCGTGGCAAGGTGACCGACGATTTCGTGCGCAAACAGGTCGTCAGCGATCCACACAGACCGCGCCAGTTCCGCGTCAACGGCGTCGTGCGCAATATCGATGCGTGGTATGCGGCTTTCGGCGCCAAGCCCGGCGAGAAGCTCTATGTCGCGCCGAAGGCTCGCGTGCACATCTGGTAAGCGGTCGATTGCGCCGCACCGCTCTCGCCGTTTAGTCTTGCGCCTGGCGGGGTGATGCAATGAGCAGATTCTGGAAGTGGGCGGGACTGGGCGTGGCTGCGCTTGCGCTGATCGGCGCCGGTGTCGGCTATTTCACGCCTTATGGACCGTTTGCGATCCACGGCCCTTCAGTCGGCGCGGGTGTCGCGGCGGAGATCACTTGTGCGGGCGTCTTCGTATCCCGCCGCAAGCTGGATGAGGTGGTGAAAGATGACGCGCTGCGTCTTTCGCCGCTGACAAAGTGGAACCGCTACCGGATTGATCAAAACTCCGTTTCGGTAACCGCGCTTGGACTCGTGACGCGCACTTCTGTCTATCGTCCTCGGGTGGGATGTACGCTTCTGGTGGATTCCGATCGGGCGACGCTCGCACGGCAGGTTGAGGGCCTTTCTGCACCTCCTTCCGTGTCGGATACGCAACCGTGGCCCGCGGGTAATATGGTGGACCTGACGTCAATTCCTACGGGCGTAGATCGTGCCGCTCTGGATCGCGCTGTCGCCGACTCTTTCGAAGACAGCACACCGAACCGCGACATCGACACGCGCGCCATTGTCGTCGTGTATGACGGGCGCATCGTCGCCGAGCGCTATGCGCCCGGTTTCAACAAGGACACGCGCCTTCTCGGCTGGTCGATGAGCAAGAGAGTAACGGCCGCGTTGGTCGGCACTCTGATCGCGAGCGGGAATCTCGCACTCGATGCGCCGCCGCCGATACCAGAGTGGAAGGACAAGGCCGATCCGCGTTCGAAAATCACGCTGCGCCAGTTGCTCAACATGTCGAGCGGACTTGCATTCAACGAACCCTACGATCCCGGATCGGACAGTACGAAGATGCTGTTCGAAAGTCCCGATATGGGCGCCTATGCGGCCGCCAAACAACTGGAGCATCCGCCGGGTACGTTCTGGTCCTACTCGTCCGGCACGGCGAACATCCTGTCGCGGCTGGTGTTTCAGCAAACCGGCGGAACGCTCGCAACGTACGAAGCCTACGCGCACAAGGTTCTGTTCGATCCTGCCGGTATGACGAGTGCAACCATGGAGCCAGATGAGAGCGGCAGCTTCGTAGGCAGTTCCTATTTTTACGCGACCGCGCGGGATTGGGCGCGCTTCGGTCTTCTGTTTCTCAATCGCGGAACAAGCAACGGACACACTGTTTTGCCGGAGAGCTTCGTCGATTTTGTGCGCGCACCGGCGCCGGCCGATCCGCGCAAGGAATATGGCGGGCATTTCTGGCTGAACGGTCTTGCGGAACCGGGATCGAAAGCACGCGAGTTTCCGCATCTGCCCAACGACATGTTTGCCGCGGAAGGCCACAACGACGAGTTCGTGGCGATCTTCCCATCGCGCAATGCGGTGATCGTGCGTCTCGGCTGGACCGTGGGCAGCGCGTCTTTCGATCGCGACAAGCACTTCGCCGCCATCCTTAAAGCTTTGCCCGCTACAGCGCACTGACAGCCTGTCCTATATTGGAACCAGCCTTTCGTTCCTGGTTCCGCTGCGACACGCCGCCGCGCGGCCACTCCGGTATTTCCGCGTTTCCGGCGATTTGAATTTTTCAACTCAAATTTGGCGAAATTTTTTCTTGTGGAATAACGCTCGAGCCTCCATGTCGCCATCAGCGCGATGGACGCGCCGGTTCACCGATACGCACCGTGAAAACGGTCTTGGGAACTTTGACCGCCTTGCTGGCTCGGCGGTTCCACTTTCAGAACGAGGACCTACTTGATGGCATCATTCCGTGCCCATGAGTTTGCGATCGCGGCAGAAGGACAATCCGCACCAGTACGCAACATCTTCAATCTTCTTTTTCTCTGCGCGATCACCGTCGCCATACTGCTCAACGTTCCGCACAATTCACCCAAAGGTGTGAGCCTCTACAACAACGTGGCATCGACTCTGGAGCAAACCATGGAGAAGGCGCCCGACATCGTGCGGGCTGCCCTGCCGAAGCCGGCCTCGGTATTTGCGACAGAATCGGCGATGTCGCCGGCTGAACTCATGAACCGGTGGGAACCGCTGATCGCGCAAGCATCGAAACAGTTCAGCATTCCCGCCGCCTGGATCCGCGCCGTCATGCACAGGGAAAGCGGGGGCCGCACGATGCTCGGCGAAGGCCGCCCCATCACATCAAAGGCTGGCGCCATGGGCCTGATGCAGGTCATGCCGGGAACATATGCAGAGATGCGTGCAGAATATCACCTGAGTGCAAACCCTTATGATGCCCATGACAATGTGATCGCGGGCGCTGCCTATCTTCGCTGGCTGCACAGGCGATATGGCTTCCCGGCGATGTTTGCCGCCTACAACGACGGGCCGGGGCATTACGAAGACCATTTGCAGGGCGGGCGCGCGCTGCCGGCCGAAACAAAGGCGTATATCGCAGGCATCACGGCTTCTATCGATCGTCACGGGGCGGGCACAGCGACACTGACACGTCCGGATGGAAGAGAGATCACCATCAGCAAAGCGGCCGTGCGCGCAATCCGCAAAGCATTGCCGGGAGAATATGCTGCCAGCGTCCGGTCGGTGATCAGTATCGGCAGGAAGCGGCAAGGCGTGCGCGAAGACGTAGCGACCGCCAGTGCCATTATCGGGCTTGGACAGACAAATACCTGAAGCCTGCGAGCGATCTGCCGATTGTGGCCGAAAGGCGTCGTGGTTCCGCGTGAAAGCCGCTGATTTCGCTCCGCAATTTCAAGCGGAACCGTGATCGGGCATGAACGTTATCAAGGCGTGACTATGCTGGATGCGTGGAGGGATTGAACCTCCAGGCCACCGTGTCCAGGTTGAAAGGGCGAGCGTCGGAACACCGACGCCGCCTTTTCGCTTTTCTACTCGTTACTGCTTCTTCTTCTTGCGCTTTTCATCGTCCGAGGTGTCGTCGTAGCCCAGCAGCTCCACGGTAATAACGGACATCGCGCTCTCATTGCTTTTTGTACCGGCAAAATTCTGCGCGGCTTGTGTCGCTGCTGCCGAAGCTGCACTCGCACTCGTTTCCGCGGCAACGTCGACCGCCGCTGCTCCCGGGATGCCGAACGACGTGCCACCGACACTGAAGTTCTCGGCGTTGGCGACAGCGAGCGCTGCGATGAAGAGGTCGCCCGCCACGCGCACGCCCGCATCGCCTGCGTCGACGGTCCCGCGCGGTGCGATCAGGAACACATCGGGTGGTGCGACGCCGGCGGCCGGCTCGAAGGCCGCAATGCCGGCGCCGGTGACGCCACCAACGGAGTTGACCTGCGAGAACAGGTCCTCGTCCACCTGCACAACGACCGGGGGGAAGTTCGCAGACGTCTTCGGTCCCTGACCGGCGTTGAGGTCGCCGTTCGAAGACCACATTGCGATGTCTCCACCCGCCTCGGTGAACAGGCGGCTTTGATTGAGCAGGAAATCCGTATCGGTGAAGGTGTAAATCGAGCCGCCGCGTAGCGTGAGAATGACTTCGTAACCGAGCGGGATTTCCGTGATGGCGGCGGGGAGGGGCGAATCGTGGATGTTGCCCGTGAACAGCCGTCCACCGTCATAGGTGCGTCGCGCCGCCTGTTCCGACGTTCGCACAGTCGAACCGGCAAGCACGCGCCCGCCCGGACCGAGAATGTAGATATTCCCGCCGCGCGACGTCTGGATCGTCGCCAGGCGTAAGTCGAGATCGCCGGTTTCGACGGTCTGATTGGCGCCGTTCGAGCCGCCGGTCAGGTCGTTGGCGGTATAGCCGAACGCCGCAGGGAAGAGCAGGTTCACCGCCTGATAGCCGCGCGAATACTGCTTGAACGAAGGTCCGCTCGGGATGGAGGTCTGGATCAGTTCGTTGAAGTAGACACTTCCAAGCATGAACACGCGCTGCACGAGTTCGGGCAGCGTCGTGAACGCGTCAAATGCCTGCTGGAAGGTGATCTGCGTGGTGCCATAAAGGTTCTGCAGCACCTGAGCCTGATTTTTCTGCAGCCAGTCGATGAGAATGGGCGCATAGATCGGCTGGTTGCGGTCCGGTACGGAGTTGCCGGCGCTGTCCTTCACCTGGACGAACAGATCGCCATCCAGATTGGAAAGGTTCGCGGGATTCAAATAGTAGTCGCGGAGTGCGTCGAAGTCCTGGCCCTTGCCGACTCCGAATTCCACATAGAGGTCAGCCCCTTTTGCCGAAAGCCACGGGTTCCAATCGTTGCCGACCGAAAGAATACCGCCCGCCCAAACTTCTTCTCCGGTCGAACCAATTGTGGTGCCCTGGGTTTCAAAACCGTTGGTGACCGCGGAGTTGAGGAAGGGGCCCGCATCCCGCCCTGCTTCCAGGAAGAAGGAGCCCGGTCCACCAATCACGAATGTATTGCCTTGCACCGCGGCTTGCGGCGCGCCGAAGGAATTGGGACCCAGGAACGGTTCGATAAGTTCGGTGGTTGCCGTGATATCGCGGCCTGCGACGATACGGGTGATATCCGACGCGGCGACGTTCTGGCCGAAGAACATCATATTGATGATATCGCGGCCCGCACCCACGCGCGTTTCTTTGGCGACGGAGAGGATCATGTCCAGGATATCGCCGCCGGCGTAGATGCGGTTGGGAACCTCATCGTCCGCATGTGTGGCGTTCCTGTTGTGGAGTGTCTCGCGCTCCACTTGCGGCATATTGGGCAGGACACCGGGAAAAAGAAAGGTTCTGCCGGATGTCACGCCGGTCGTATCGGCATGAAATATCGAGAAGAGCCCGGGCAACAGACCGGGATCGCCGTCTTCCTGTGCGATCGTCGCCTGCGCGATATTTGCGCCCGATATGAGTTGCAATTCGCCGGTTGGACTCGGAAAGAGGATGACCGCTGAGGCACCGTCAGAGGAGTTCGTGTTGATGGTGAGATCGCCAGTGAGGGCGGTGGCCTCGAACGTTCCCGGATAGACGGCGGATATCGTCTGGTTCGTCTCCGCATCGCCTTCGGTCACGACATCGGCGTTTCCGGTGCTGCTGACGGTGGGCGAGGCGATATTGTCCACGGTAACCGTTCCGTTCGCGAGAAGCGACACGCCCGCGATGTCCGAATAGAATCCGTGCGCGTTGAGGTTGTCCTCCGTGCCGGCTCCGCCGACGCCCAGCGCGGTAATGCCCTGAATGTCGATGTTCCTTCCCGCGTCCAGCGAGACAAAGGCGTCGGACAGCCGGAGCCGCAACGCATTTTCCTGTGTCCGGGGGCTGTCGCCGAACGTGGCGTTGATCACGCCGGCGCTCACGATGTCGCGGCGGACATCGACCACGGCCGTTCCCGAACCGGCATCGAGCCGTCCGCCCAGGAGATCTTGGCCGGCGAGTATGGAGATGTTTCCGCCCCCGTAAACAAGCAAGCCGAGCGTCGATGTGGTGCTATTGGACCCTTGAACCGTCGCCGTCGTCAGTGTCGTGTCGTCGACGATCGAGATGTCCGAGATGTTGCGACCGGCCTTGACGTCGATATTGCCGCCTCCGAGCGCTCCCACGCCCTCCTGAAAGAGCTGCGGATCGATACGCACGTCGCTGGCATTGCCGATCGTGCCGGAGCGCCACATCTGATCGCCCGTGCCAATCCAGGTGTAGTGGAATTGTCCCACAAGTGCGCTGTAACTGTCGGCGATCCGTGCCGTGCTCCAGACATCCCGGCTGCCCAGGACGTCCTGACCGGCTGTCAAAGAGACATCGCCGCCGCCGTCCGCATAATCCGGGTTTGCGATCAGCACACCCGGCATGCCGACGCCCGTGTCCGTGGCGGAGCCGCCGGCGCCATAGTGATACGTTACCTCTGTTGGCGAGAGCGCGAAGAAATCCTGTGTCGATGCGAAACCGCCCGGATCGACATTAAAGGTGAGCCCTGTCAGAGCGTCGACGACCGTGCGCGGAGTCGGATCGACAAGATGACCCGCGGTATAGATGGCGGTTCCGCCGACCTGCAATCCGCATTGGTTTTTCTTGATACCGCACTCGCTTTGATCGACCAGATTTCCATTGCTGTCGCGATACTGCGGTTGGCCGTTCACGTCGTTCGTCAGATCGATATTGCCTGCGGCGGCTATGCTGATGTCGCCTGTGCCTGAACGAACCAGCGTGCGCGTGTATGCGGTCGTCGGTTTTGTAATGGCCTTTGCCTTCGGCGGCTTGAAGTCGCCGACAAGGTTGGAGAAATTCGCGGCGTAAGCTTCGACGATGAACTGCGACGCCAGCTTCAGGGTCATGGACACGCCGGTGATCTTTTTTCCCTGAACGATCAGCGAGTATTGGTCCGGCGTGAAAAGCGTCTGCACTTGGTTGACGAGGAAATCGACGACCGAGGACGGCGCGCCCTGGAAGTTGATGAAGGTATAGGAATTCGCGTCAAGATTTGGATTGGCTGCGAGGAACGATTGGTACCAGGCATCGGGCGATACGAATTGATTTCCGAGGCTCATGAGGAGCGTGTCCTCGAAAGCCGACGTTGCGCCGTCTGCCGATGCGGAATACGTGTAACTCCCCGTCCCTTCGACGACGACGCCGCCAGTAGCGCCCGGCCGGGTCCGCATCGGATCCACGCTCGCAAGGTCGGCGCCGCCCACGAGTTGGTAGGACGACGATTCCACCACACGTGTGCTGCCGTCCGGATTGTTGAGGAGGGGGAAGAGTTGTGCGCTGCCTAGCGGATCACCCGTCCCGCCTGGCAACGAACCCAAGGCCGCAGGTGAATTGGCTGCCGCGCTGTAAGGCGCAGGATTATCCAAAACGTCGTTCGGATCAACGTTGATGCGGACATAGGTGCCTTGGAGGTCTCCCGCCTGCCACTCTCCGATGCTGTCACACGCCCCCCCGAAGCACGTCCCTGTCAAAAATGGCGTGTAGAGCTTGTGGCCGCCGCCAAGCGCTTCGTTGAGGTAATCGGGATCGGTCTGATCGTGGAATTGGAAAAATCCGTCGGTGATGCTGCCCTTGATGTCCAACGTGCCGCCGGCGCGAATGGTGAGAATGCCGGGCTCACCATCGACAGAACCGTGATCTGTGCGATAGGTCAGGGTCGTGAAATCTTGGAAGACTTCACCTTCCTTGCCAGGAAGCACATAGTATTTTCCGTCGATTGACGGCAGCGCTGCCATCAGCCCAGCCGCAACAGCCCCCGCAACATCGACAACACCCGCGCCGAGATTCCAGTTGGAAGACAGAACGATGTCACCGGAGTAATCGAGCTCCATGCCCGGGCGCTCATGGAATACGGCAGAGGATGTGAGCGAGCCGAGTTGCCCGTTTGCCGCGGAGATATCGAAATCCTGCACGAACTGCACGAGCGTGCCGTTGGCGTAATCGGCCAGGAAATTCGACTGGCCTTGGCCTGACTCAGCGCCGACGTCGAGGACGGCTTGGCCGGAATCGTTGATCGTCACGCCGACGAAGTTCGGATCCGCGGCGATTTTTGCGAGGTCGAACCGCTCGAAGCCCTGCAGTACGATCTCGCTGGCGCCCTTGACTGTACCATCAAAGAAGACGTTGACGGTCTCGCCATTGTTGCCGTCGATGACGGGCGCGCGGAACTGAACCGATCCGCCCACATCGGCGGGTGCGTAGATATAGTAGGTCTTGCCGTTTCGGACGATCGGAACCATCCGGTCGCCCTTCTGTACGGCAGAGACGTCGATGGTTGCGCCGGAGTTCACGGTGATGACGCCGGTATCGTCGGTTCCGATTTGAACGGTTCCGCCATGCGCTTGGCGCGTGTCGTGCAGGCCATATCCGTTGGCGTGTGCGTCGATGACCGATCCCGATTCCAGTGTGACGCCATCAATGCCGAACAGGTTGACGGTACCCCCGTTCACGCCCGAAACGTCGATCTTTCCGGCGATGTCGATCAAGCCACCATCGGCGGTGAGCAGAATGTTTTGGGCGCTGAGTGTGTCTCCCGACGCCAGAGTGAGGTCGCTACTACCCGTCCGGATCGCGATGGTTCCGTCGAATTGGTCACCGAACATCGTTTGGAAGTTGGAGAGATTGAACGCGCCTTCCTGGTCGAGCACGAAGGAGCCGCCACCGCCGGGCGCTTGAGCATCGAGCGTTCCATTGAACGCAACATTGCCTTGCGCGGCCGACAATTCGATGGTGCCTGCGTTACCGGCGCCCCCGCCCACCGATATGACCGAGCCCGATTGAAGATCGATATCGCCATCGAGCGCCGTCAGGTGCACGAGGCCGCCGGGTGCGTACACAATGTAGGGATCGGCGGAATCGCCGAAGTTCTTCGTGTACCCAGGCGTGCTGAGCACGGCACCGTCGCCAACGGTGATATCGGTCGCAGACTGGATATTGAGGGTACCTGCTGTGGCCCGGAGCGTAGTTCCGGTAATCGCCACACTCTCACCGCTGATGGAAAGTGACGCCCCCGGCGTGCCGTCAAATTTTCCGGGAGCCGTGTTGCCGGGATTGGAAACCGTAACTGCGCCTGTCGAAACAAAGGACAAATCCGGTATCACGGCGCTCGTGCCAATCGGCAGTGTCAGCGCCCGATCACCGATGAAGGGTGTTTGGAGATTGAGCGCTGCCGGTCCGGCATCGAATGTCGCGGTACCTTCCGCGAAGATGCCCGTCGTTGCCGCAAGCGTCGTGCTGCCGCCGAAGCCGAAGGTCCGCAGCGTGCCGTCGCTGAAATCGATTTCTGAGGCGTTGATCGCAAGATCGCCACCGCCGCACGCCAGCGCCCCGGCGCTGTCGCATGCGCCTGCCGCAGCCTGATGGTTGGCAAGGGTCAGCTTGTCCGCGTCAAGCGTGACGGAATTGCCGTCGAGCAAGGACAGGCCGGGCGTGTCGAGCGTGAGGTTGTTGAAACTATAAGTGCCTGAAGAGAACGAGATCGTTCCGGGCGTGCGGATCGTGAGGTTCTGGGCCTGGGAGAATAATGCTTCAAGCGCAGATGTGATCACGAGCCCGGACAGTCCGTCACCATTGTCCGTGAACGCAACCTCGCCGGCTCCCAGAGACAGCGCATCTGTCTTGATCGCCGCGTCGGAGGACACCGTGAGATTGCCGCTCGAATCCAGAAGCACGGATGCGCCTTCGAGATCGGCCGCGCCGACCGAAAGCATTCCGCTTGTCGCATCCGAGCTGAAATTGCTGCGCGTGACCTCCCGCTCTGGACCCGCCGACACCCGCAGAACGGCATTGTCTTGCGAACCGTCGACGACGTAGTCGCCGCTACGCGTGTCGGTCACGCTTCCCGTGGCGAGGATCGTAGCGCCGTCGGCAAGCGTGATTCCTGCATTGGTTCCATCGACGGCGAGGATCACCTCGGGCGCTTTCAGCGGATGGGTGCTGTCATTTTCGACAAGGATTGAACTTGCCGTGATCGCGAGGCTGGTCGTGCCGTCGGCATTGTCCGTGCGAACGCCACCGATCAGAAGGCTCGCGGCATTTAGATTGGTGAGCTCGTCGGCCGTCAATACGATCGCGCCCTCCGGTACATCCGCAGGAGGCGTCGAGACGATGTCGAATGTCGAACCGCTGATGTCGACCTCCGCGCCGCGGCCTCCCTTGCCGGGTGTCGTGGTCAACGTCGTGTCGATCGTCAGCGTATCGCTCGGTGCGAGAACAAGCCGGCCCGCATCGATGGGCAGTTGTGGGGCGACCTGACCATTATGCGCGGCGAGTGCCGCGAATTTCAAATTCGCCGAAGTGAGCGCGATGTTCGAATATTTGTCGAAGACCGACTGGGTCTGAACTGTAAACGAACGGAGTTCAGATTCCTGATCGCCTGTGCCTGCTGTCCCGTAATAGCCCGACACGATGTAACTGCCATCCATCAAGGTGGCTGATTGACCCGGGATGATGTTGCTAGCACCGGTATTTTCCACGATGCGTATACCGCCCGGGAGCGTTGCGTATTTTGCCGGCAATAGCGTGTACCAGCCTGGAGAAAGACCCGGTACATTGTTCAGATAGACCTGCTTTCCCGCCGAGGAGGAGGAATAGAGGTCGCTGTATTGCGACGAATAGATGGGGTCGAAAGCGGCAGTTTGCGCGTTCGAGATGCTCGGCACGACCGCATAGACCTGCCGCCCATCGGGGTATTGAAAGCCATTGCTGCTGGAGAACGGGTCGTTGTTAAGGCGATCGAGCACGTCGTGTGAGCCGCCGGTGCCCGATATGAATTCGTACGCGTAGAGATCGCCGCCACCACTGATGTCGACCGTCGATCCGCTGTCGACATTCACATTCGCGCCGCCCATGGTGAGCACGGCCTTGGGGGGCGCCTTGAGCTCGTCGGCGCCGGTCGCTGCGAAGAACCACTCGATCTGGTCGGTCGTGGTTCCGTACGGAATGACCATTCCGTCTGCCGACACCGAGGTGACGCTGCCAGACGTGACGTCAAGCGACGTGGTGGCGGGCGCAAAGGTAACTGGCGTGCTGCCGGTCGTGATTGTGAAGGGATCACTGGCGCCGATCGTCAGACCTCCGACGGGGACGCGAACGACGCCCCCCTGCACGATATTGGCGGCCTGGATCAGCAGATTTCCACCGGCGGAGTAGGGTGTCGGTGGTGTTACGTCGCTGGAGCGGGCGAAGGTGATTGTCCCGTCCGCCGCCGACGACGTGACATAGAAAGTCGAACCAGTGGTCGGATATACCTGTCCTGCTGTGATGGACAGGTTGCCATTCACGGCCAGTTGCCCCAGCAGCGAGTTGGAAACAGTCTCTGCGCCCTGATTGAAGATCTGCTGCCACGGTTCCACGCCGCTCAGGCGCACATCGCCGGTGGCGTCGAGCTCCACATTTGCCACCGATTGATCGAACAGCAGCGCGCCGCTGATATCGATTTCGTTGGCTTTGAAGATGGCGCTGTTCGTCCCGGTCGTGCCGACGTAAGGCGTCGAAACGTTCTGGATGTCGCTTGCGAAATGAATATAGGGCGCATCGATCTCCAGCACACCGCCCGAACTTACGACCGGCGCAAAGGTGTCTCTCGTCGCGGTATCGCCCAGATTGGCCTGCCCATCGTAGGGGCGCGATACCAGGAAGAAGCCGCGCCCGAGATCGAGCGTGACGTTGCCAACGGAGCTGAGGCTGCCTTCCGCGACGAAAGTGTCGAAGCCCGCTGCTTCGACCATGGAAGAGGAGATCGCATTGGCCGTCGGACTATCGGGATCGTTCTGATAGAGAACCGGGTCGAGCACGACCAACGTGCCGCCGAGCGCCTTGGGGGCGCCGCCATGCGCGTCGATGAGGGCGCCGGTCAGCGTTCCGCCGTTGCCCAATACAAGAGTACCGGCGTCGCTCCATTCCGGTGTCGGGACATATTTGCCGTCCGCACCGAGCCGGTCGAACGTGTCTGATGCGCCGGCAAGATTGATCCTCGAACCGGCCTCGGCCGTCAACTGGTCGGACACGACGACCGTCGTCGGATTCAGGATGGCATAATCCGAAGTGCCAATAGGCGTGTCGAAAAGTGCCGTGGTTGTGACAAAGCCCGCTGCGGTTTGCAGCGTTCCACCGGCAATCACGCGGCCGTCGCGGAACGTGCCGCCTGGAGCAGTCCCGGTGGCGCGCGGATTGACGACACTCTCGCCCGAGAGGTCGGTCACGCTTCCCGCAGCGAGGACGATGCCGTCCTTGGCTCCAAGGTTGCCCAGGAGATAAATGGGATCCTGCGATGCCAATTGCGCATTCGTCAGAGCGGGATTGTATTTGCTTGGATCGTTTTCGTTGATCGTGCCGTCGGGCAGCACGCTGAACGCATCCGACAGGCTGTGGACGGCGACGGTGTTGCTCTGCGTGTATAGCTGCGGCAGAACTTCCGACTGCGTGATCGTTCCGCCGGGCAGGCGGATGGTGCACTGATTGTAGAGTTGTCCAACCGTCAGGCTAGTTCCGGGCGCGCCTACGATTTTTCCGCCTTGCGCAACGTCGAGTTCGACGAGTCCGCCGAGTGTCAGGTTGACGGCGCGCTGGTCCCACGCATCCGTGGGGGCCGCAGGCGTCAGAACCGTGTAGACGTCTCCGCCGCTTTGCAGATTACGCAGGGCCGTTTCCTGGGTAGCATCCAGGACCGGGCTGAACATCGACTGCGAGAGAACAAGTGTCTCGCCTTGTCCGACGGTTAGAACTTGTGTCGCCAGAACCGCGTTATAGCCACCGAGATTGTTGTTGAACGTGTTGGCTTCGAGATCGGTCTTGTATGATGTGATGTTGAAATTCGCGAAGCCGGATTTGGAGAAGAAGTCGAGCGGCAGTTCTGTTCCGGTCGTTGCCGTGCCGTCGCCGAAACTGATCTCCGGTGTGAAGAGCGTGAAGGTGCCGCCGCCGCTGAAACCATCGGCGCGGATTGTCCCATCGAGCGTCACGCGCGCCGTCACTTCGGAGGGGTTTACCTCGACAACCGGGACCCCAAGAACAAAATTTTGGCTGTCACGGAACGCGGAGAAGCCGCCAGCCTTGACGCCGTCCGCGGTGTCGTCGCCCAGCTGGAAATAGGCGGTCTGTTCGATCAGGCTGACATTGCCACCCTGCGCGGTGAGATTGAGCGTGCCATTTTCAGTCACATATCCGCCGGCAGATACGTCGATCAGCGAACCTTGGTTGAGAAGAATGCTTCCACTTATGTCGACATTGGTCTTGGGAGCGGTTCCGTTTTCCGTTTCATCGTCGGTTGCTGTTTCCTGATACAGGGTCTGCCGTGCGGCACCGATCAAAACAACGGACCCGCCATTGGTGTAGGCGCTGCCCTGCAACTGGTCTGACGTCGCGCCGAAGTCGTTGGTCCAAAGGCCCTTGGTCGAAAGCGTACCGTTGACGACGATGTCGAAGCTGCCCCGTCCCAGGGCTTCCTGCTGATCGAAGTCGAAAACGGACGCAACACCGGCATTGAGCGTCTGGATTTGGATGATACCCGACGGCGTCGTGATGCTGCCGTCGATGGTCACGGTACGACCGGCGACCGCTTCGAATGCACCACCGGGGTTGAGGGCGAGATTGGCGTCCGCATCGACCGTGATCTTGCCACTGGTCATGAGCGACACGGCGCTCAATCCCATCGAAGACAGCGCATCGGCGGAAAGGCTGATCGTATCCTGCCGCTCGGTCGGGAGCAGGGAGTTTGGATCGCGCACCGGCACAACAAGGTTGCCGTTCGCGTCGATGGAGACCGATTGCCCGTAGGCGAGAGACTGAGCGACGGGATGGTAATTGGCCTGCGATACGAGTTCGATATCGCCACCGCCGATCAGATTGGGGCCGTTGGTGGAGTTCGAACTCAATGCTTGGACAAACAGGAACCCGCCGGATGGTAGCTGCGAAGGCGCGCCTTGCAGATGCCGGTTGTCACCAAAGATGCTCGAGGCCGCGGTTCCTTCCGCGGCATTGACGATCTGTCGCGGTCCCGCATAGGCATTTCCGAACACCGTGCCGTCGAGGACGACGGTGGAGCCCTTCAGCGTCAGGCTGCCCGCATCGCGTCCCTCCGTGTAGGTGCTCTCGTAGTGCCCGCCCTGCAGCAGAAGGCTGCCCCAGGTCTGGCTTACACCCCAGCGCGATTGCGATTCCGTAAAGCCGCCATAGAGGCCCACATAGCTTCCGTTGATGTCAGCATTGCCGACGTCGACCAATCCGCCTGCCACGCTGATAAGCTGCGAGGTCCGGACGAAGCCGCCCTCATACGTTACCCAGCCGCCCGAGATATCGATCGTAGCGCCGGTCTTGACGGTGATGTCGGGCGCCAAGGTGACATCTGTTCCCGGTGCATAGCTTTGTACGCCCAGCGCAACATGGCCGCCGCGCGTCATCAGCTCCTGAACCGTGACGCCGACCTGTTCCGCAAAGCTCTTGGCGTCGACTAGCGGTGAACCAACCCATTCGACGCCATTCTCATTGACGCCCGACAAGCGCGGGTCAACGTACAATGCGGCGCCGTTGAGGAAGCTGTCGCGGTAGTTCGGATCGTCGCGAAGCTCGTTGCCCTTAACCGGATCGATCAGGATCGCATTGCGCGATGCCGGAATAAGCACGTCGGTTAGCCCGGCGACGTCGATGACGGCGCCGCTGTCGATGAAGATACGGGAATCGCCTGGATTGAGCGCATCGGTATCGCCAACGGCGCCCGCGGCGGCGCCGATGTCTACGTTTCCGCTCGGCGCATAGAGCATCGCATTCTGACCGATTTCTACGCGTGAGAATTCTGTTCCGATGCTGATCCGCGACGGCTTGAAATCCTGAAGCGAGGTCGGGTCCTGCGGGATGGTTTCCTTGCTGTCGAAGGGCGTTATGGCCAGTGTGGCGTTCTGCGCGATCTGAATGTCGCCGCCTGTCAGCTGGATGAAGCCATTTCGCGAAACGCTGGTGCTGGCTTCGAGCAGGCCCTGCTCAATGACGGCGCCATCCAGCGTGGAGCCAAGCGAGAGATAGCCTTCGGATGAATTGATAATGCCTTCCGATGTGTTCTCCACATAATCGCATTGGCTCGTGGCGGCACATCCTCCCGGCTGCGACGACGACACTGTAAAACCGCGCACATCCGGCGTGTTGCTGCCCGCAGCACCCGTCGAGCGTACAACCTTGAGATCGCGGCCGGATTGCAGGCTGACCTGTCCTCTGGACGCGGTCAGCGTGCCCGAGTTGATGACTTTCGGGCCGGTGAGGAGAATGAAGCCTTGATCGGTGGACGTGACCTGTGCCCCGGCCTGGACGTCGATGGTTCCTTCGAGCAGCGGGTCGAATTGCACATTGCCCGCACTGTCCTTGTATTCCTGTGCCGAGAAGGTGAACGCGCCGGGGAGTTGGTCGCTTGCTGCCTGATCGGTGAATCCCAGGAAGCCGAATGTCAGGAACTCGTCGTTGCGCTGCTTGATCGAAAGCGGGCCGTTGTTCGGATCGAGCGCGCGGCCGATCTCCAGGCTGGTGGCGATTAGCGAACCGGTGTTGACCTGGGACGTGCCGCCGAAAATGACCCCGTTCTGATTGAGGATCAGAACCGTGCCGGGCGCTTTGATCGATCCGAGAATCTGGCTCGGTGCCGGTGTGAGATAGGGATTGCGCAGGCCCGTGCTGGGATCGAGCTGTCCGACAACCCGGTTGAGCACCACCCAGCTTTGCTGATCAGTCCCGTTCTGGGATTGGTCGAAGGTGAGGGTGGTCTTTTGGCCGACATTGAAGGTGTCCCAGGACAGGATGGCGCGGGATTCGGTTTGATGGACCGTGACCTGAACCCCGCCCTTGCTGTCTGTTGTCTGGGTCGGCTTCTCCGCGCCTTCCCATGTGTTCAGTCCTGTCGGATCGTCTGCGGCGGGAACGGGATTGGGAACCGGCTCAAGACCGCCCGGGGCAAGGCCGTCCGGAACGTTGGGCTCCATCGCGGCCGCCGCGGCACGCGCTGCCTGCTGCGCTTGCATGCCCATATCGACGGCTTGGTTGACGCGCTGGACGTATTGCAAGGCCCGAAACTGGGCGCCGGCCATGCCCGCGGAATTCGATCCATTCTTGCCGCCCGGCTGCTGCGCGGGCATGCCATTTGGATAGCGCGCCGCGACGACGGCATTGGCAGATGCCTGCGCCGCATGCAGAACGGAAAGCGTTTGCGCATGCGAATGCGCGATCCCAAGTACCGTCACCATGGCGATGACGCTGGTGCTACGCAGCAGCTGGGTCTTCAGCCGCGTTCTGGATTGTCCTGTGATCGACGCGTGCAGTCTGGTCGCCTTCATGGATTGGTTCCCGCAGGTTTGTCAGGAGCAGAAGGTGCTGGCGCAGGCGGACGAATCGAATGCGGGTCGAATTGCCCATTGTCGATTCGATCGCCGAAGGTCTGCGCCTGATTCTCGAGTTCGACGCGGTGCTGCTGGATGAACGGCTCGTTCGCGCCGAGCGCATCACCGAAATCGAACTGGCCGTAGGCATCGAGAATCTCATGCCCCACTTTCCGCAATTCGGCATTCTTGCTTTCGCAAGCTTGAAGCAGCGTAGTGGTATTTGTGACATTGGTTTGAAGCTTCTGGCGCTCGGCATCGCTTTGTTGTGCGCTACTTGTTGCTTGCGCCAACGCATCCTTGGTCTTTGCAAGGTCCTGCTGGACCGCCGCCACGCGCGTTCCTTCGTGCTTGGTGCGCGCGAGTTCCGCCTGCGCGGCCGCAAGCTGCTTCTTCACGTCGTCGCGCTCATGTTCCGCCGCCGCCTTCTGCGCCTGCAGGGTCGCCTGATCGTCCTGAACCTGACGAAGCTGCAAGGTCACCTGGCGCAGGCGTTCGCGCAGGGCGTCGTCGGACGATTGGGCCGAGGCGACGCCCGCAAGAACGGGGACCAAAAGCAATGGCAACGCGAACCGCACCTTCATGTCAGAGCCCCGCGTTCAGATCGAGTTGCACCACATCGATGGCCAGCGGCGGTCCGTAGACCTCGTTCGCGCTCAGCCAGCGCGCCGTTAGCCAGGTGTTGTCGAAAAGTCCAAGCGAACCGCCGACAATGAAGCCACGCGCATTGGTGCCGCCAAGATGGAAGTCGCTGTCCGTGAAGGCATCCGGAACGGCATCGGGTTCGAGATATTTGTAGCCAACCGAGACGTTCCAAGACCAAGGTGTCCGGGTTTCGGCATCGCCGAACGTCGTAGTGACGTACCAGCCGTCCGGGCCGCTTTTCAGAACAGCGCTGTTGCCCTTTCGGTCGTCACAAACGTTGAGGTTGCCGCCTTCGACGTTCGTGATCGGCGGAGATAGCAGCCCATACCGGCAGGCGACGGTCCAGTGATAGGCGAGGTTGTGGACGTAGTCGAAGTCGAACAGAAGCTGGTATTTGCCGACCGGCATCGTGAACTCGCTGGTCGCATTGATGAGCTTGTACTTGAAGGCAAGCCCCGCGAACTGCGGTGCGGGCTGGGGATTCGGATTGCTGGGATTAACCGCGATCTGGCGAATGATGAACAGCGTATTGCCCTTCTGCATGAAGGCCGGCCGCGTATAGTCCGTCGAACATTCCTTCGCGCCGAGATAGATGGGGCAGAGCGTCGAGAGTTGTCCTTGAATGCTCGCGAAGTCGTAGTACGACGTTGCAAAACGCCAGTCGAAGTTCCTGGTGTTCCAGTTGACGCCGATCTGATTACCCCACAGCCATTTGGTGTGATCGTTGCGCTTGCCGACAGGCAATCCGCTGGTGTCCACCCCGTGGTCGGGAAAGTTGTTTCCGATATAGCCGACGGGAAATATGCCTTCGGTCGCGAAGAGGCCTATACCCTTCGCATTATCGCGCTTGGTCGCGGTGCTGATGGCCGCGCCGTCGAAATTAAGATCAGGATCGTAAACGAGATCGGTATGAACGAAGGGATTGGGCATGCGGCCCACATTGGCGTCGATCCAATGGGAAGGATTGATATTCAGGTAAGCCTGATCGAGCCAGAAATCCTTCTTGCCGAATCCGCCTCCGAGGAGCTGGGTCGTCGAAACCGGTCCGTTATCGCCGCCCGAAGCGAGACGCAGGCCGAATAGAACGCCGTCTGTGATGGTGGCATCGACGCCCAGCCGGGCGCGAATACTGAGCCTGTCCAGGCGGTCCGCCGTCGTGTTCAGGAAGGGAATGCCATTCGGATTTGTGTAGCTCGTGATGTCGGTCGGGCCGTTGGCGTTGAACGTCGCGTAGTCGATAATTCCTGGGTCGTTGTTCGACGAGAACAGGTCGTTCTCGTCGCGGAACCGGAAGTCGGCGAACAGCTTGAAGTGTTTCGTCCAGGCCGGTAGCATCTCGGGCTGGGCCCAATTCTCCTCGCGCGCCGTTTGAAGAACTTCCTTCTTCACCTCATCGCGGATCTGGTTCTTCACAATCTCGGGCACGTAGGGGACGCGAACGGTCCCGGCTGGTGGTGGCGTCTCCACGGAGGGTGCCGCAGCCGATTGCACGGGCTGTTGCTTTGCTCTTTTTGCCTGTGACGCTTCCTGCTCGGCTTCCTTGAGGAGAGCGTCAGCAGCCTTCTGCGAAATCACGCCCTGCTTCACGAGCAAACGGATCAGATTGATGGTGACGTTCTGCGAGGCGGCATCTGAGCCCTGCGCCAGCACGGGCGTCGCGTGAAGCAGGCTGAGGCCCACTGTGCTTGCCATCAGCACCTTCGCTAGCGGTGCTCTGGTCCTCTTCAACATACGCATGCCCCTCTCATTCCCTACGCAAAATTCTTGTGTGTTCAGGCCGGTCGTCGGCTGTGGATCGCCAGACGGAACTGGAGTGCGGCCGGCGG
>Ga0105239_10000159_pt1 | contig 97940 bp, 91 predicted proteins | sample KBSC44metaG_FD_92761 | JGI IMG/M metagenome (GOLD analysis project Ga0105239, IMG submission 92761) | Corn rhizosphere microbial communities from Kellogg Biological Station, Michigan, USA - KBS C4-4 metaG | ecosystem: Host-associated > Plants > Roots > Rhizosphere > Soil | place: Michigan, USA... | reverse complement strand
CGGACACCCCCCCCCCCCCCCCCCCCGCCAGCGCCTCAGGCATTGAGTACCATAGGGTTAGATACAATACATATACACTAGGAGTATGATCAGCATGGGAAGAGCCACTCCTAGCATACCTGCAAACCCGTAACCCAGAACAATACCGCCGAGTCTTCTATCTCGAAACATGCCCAGAACAAAACATGACAATAAGAAGGCCCAAAAAGCAAGGTAAAGCAAAATCTCCAAACCAGCAAAAATTCTCAACGACCACTTGTGCATAGGCCTCTTCGTCTTACTCCGCGCCCAAGCAGCCTTTGGTGACCAAGCATGTCGAGGCAGTTTGGATTTGAGGGTAAATGTAACTCTGACTGCAAAGTAAAGGACAATCGTTACGGAGCTAATGAGGACAAAACTTCCGAACCAGTCGTAGAGTAGCGGACCAAGATCCTGAAACCGCGTTGTCATGCTCAGAAATGAGGAGGCCAGCGAGGCAGGCAGAAAGAATGCAGCGAGGATGGTCAGTCTTTTCACGCTGATCGATTCATGGATACTGAGTAGCTTGTTCCGTGCTTCCAGCGTTCGATTGATTTGTTCTATCCTTCTCTGGCAATTGAGACGTCGTTGAGAGCATAACCCTCTTAATTTTAGATAACGTTCCGCGTGTAGATTTTCGAATCTGGAGCACAGGCTGGATTGTGCGTCGACGGACGGTGGCAGGTTAAGAAGTTCGAGAAGGAAAAGAACTCCTGCTGTGACGTCTTGTACATCTTGTAAAATTTGCTCGCATTCTTGAAGCTGGTCGATAATTCTGGCATCCGTTCCATTGGGCACCTTGGAATTGAGATGAAGCATACTCAAGAGCATAGGGGCAAGTTGACAGGCTCCACCATCTTCGTAGTCGTAGATGTATGGCTGTAAGCGCGCGACGTCAGACATGCAGACACATGTGAGGAGAAAATCTAGCACCAGGAGCGCCGCGCATTGCTTCCGCGAACCAGTCGCAAGGCAAGTCCAGCACTTTGGATTTTGAACAGTCTCTATAAAGGATGGCAATGAGATGATGAGGTTGGAGGACCCAATAGTTGAAGCTTTAGAGGGAAGCAGTGGTATGGTGTGGTGCACGACGACAACTGTGCCGCCTAATTAGCACAACGAAAAGTGTAGACCCGGGGACACATACTAACAAGGCGATCCCCTTCCACTTCAAAACAACAGAATGAAGTGCCCCTGGGTTCGAGCGGATGGCGTCGACTAGACTTCTCCCTGGGCATTAGAAAGGAACGAGTCCAGATCGTTTCCAGTTGGGGAGAGGCAGAACTCTGGCTGAGCTGGGAACAGATAGAGGTGATGTCTGTTGGCGGGTCCTCATACCGTCCTCCAAAAGCTCCTCCTATTACGGGGCGCAGTTCATGATCGACAATTCCATATATGACAGAGATATGGTGGCTTAACCCATCCCAAACTCGCCCTGCATGGTAACCGAAAAATACTTCCGGGTCTATCGTGCACTCAAATATTCTAGCAACGCGTTCTGGATGCCGAGTTTGCTGTTCCAACGACATCCTGAGGTCTCGTGTGCTGTCGATGACGATCGATGCACCCATAGGCTCAGTACCCTGAAATGGCACATCTAGAATACTCAAAAGCCTGTCGTCTTTAACTTCAGGATTTTGCTCCGATGAAGTATGGACGTCATAATCACCCCTCTCTAGGTCCTGGGTAATCCTTGTACGTTGACCAACGCGCAGATCATCGGCCACTTGTATCGACTGTCCGGTTTGGCCTGATGTGGACTCATCGGTGGATCGGTGGAACTGTTGATTATTTGCTAGAAGGTGCACATGGTCTGCAGGAAGATGGCCTGACAGCTTACTTGGCTGGTCCTGTTCAGACGAGGATCCTTGCTCCTCATTCTGCGAGAGGCCTTGCAGTTGTAGTGAAGAGGAGCTGGCAGCATGTATTTCGTTGGCCTGAATGACCTGAGCAGCGCCTGGTGAATTTGGCTGTGCAGTATCTTGAGATATTTGTAGACCATCATTTGAATCTGCCATTGATACAGGCTTGGGGGGGTTCTTGTCTTCAAAAACATGGCCGGGGATTGTTTTCGCGATAGTTGGTGCTGGGTCAGCCATGCTGGTGATAAGTCAGCCTCTGTCCCTGATGGCAAAGACTGTCAGTCTCGACAAGTTTCAGGCAACGAGGAGACACGGTTGGAGACAAGGCTGAGATTACGATGACAACAGAACCAAGTACTGGGGCTTTAATCAGGTCGGAATTTGGCAGGGATCGATTCTGATACCTGGGCATGAAAGCAAAGGTTCGATTAAAGTTTTGCATCATGAGAGCATTTGTGCGAGTCTGGTAAGCGCCTTATCAAAAGTGGCCAGAATAAGGCTGTGGTTGGATTGGCCCTTGTCGTACTCGCCAATTCTCCTGCAGCTCGAAAATGAATTTCATCGAGCCAAGAAAGTACCAGCTACCCAAAACGCAACCAGGCGTCGGTCATTCTACGACGAATAGAATGTTGCTTTGGCACTCTCCCGAGCGCATTGCACTATGCGCATACCCTTGAGTGTATTTTAGCTGGCCTTACTTTTATCTCATTCCGTGAGTTTGGATGCCTCGGCCTTTTGATATGGCCGGACGGCACCCCTGACTTGCTTCTGAATCGTTGGTGATTCAGTTAGCCTCCGAATGGAGTTTGCAGTTACCGCCAGGTTATGTTATGCAGGATTTCATTTACTTAGTGTGCGTCAAGGGCCTAATGAGTAAATGGATAGGGTCCTTTTCGGCCATAAAGTTCCACAAGAATGGCGGCGCCAGTCTAGCCAGGATCACCATTGTTAGTCAAATAACGCCACAAGCGCTTCCCCGTAACATCGCATTGCCATTAAAGAAGACGTCGTGATTGAGTTTGTTGAGATAGCTCAACACATGACATCTTCCAGGCTGTCGGAGCTATCCGAGCATAGGAACCCGTGGACAGTTTGAACTGATCTGTCCACAACTCCGCATATCGGAGTTGGGATCCAACGCCGAGAAATGCTACTCGTCGGCTACAGATGCTTAATTACACATTTGACAAACTCGCTTGTCAGCGCGAATACACTCCAACACGGCAGCCTCGGGCCATGAGCTGCCATCCTATTCTAGATATATGACTGCATCTACATTATTTTCACAAAAGAATGTTTTGGAGCGATCCCCGAACCCGTGGGCATCAAAAGGAGAAATATTTCAAAAGCTAAACCTGCCTAAGGTTGAAAGGGTGGTTTCAATGTAACGCTATCGGGGCGAGAGCTGGATGTCAAAGTAAGACGAGCGACTATGTGCGCACAACCCAACTAGGGAGGCCTGTGATACCCAGCATAGCAAAATGAGAGAGGGCGCGATGATGGCTGAAGGCTATGGCTAAGTTCCACAGTGAGATTAGCAACAGAATCTTCCCACGACATAACTGGCAGCTTCAGTATTGGAAGAATACGATCTACGTGATACATCTACCGCATAGATTTCCGCCCGTGCAGCTGGGCCCTCATTGCTAATAACTACGCTAATCATTGTTATAAAGGGGGCCAAAAAGGAAGCTGGAATGCGTAAGGGCCGTTTTAAGAGGACAAACCACCGGTATGTAATACTCCATGGCATCCTAGAAAGTTGCGTAAGTCGAAACTTGCTTCTCGCAGACTGCCCCATCCCGTCCTGCTCGATACAACTCTCCGGCAGACACTGTTCTTGCAAAATGGGAGGGGCATCCTCAGAAGACAGGTGCTCTTCTCTGCAGGATTTGGTGGATCGTCATCCAAGTCAGACAATGAATGACCTTTGAGTTCTGACAAAGCCTGCCTCGACTCGGGTCTGGCTGATGTGTTTCCGGCGATGCTCTCGCCGTCGCCGACTCCCTGCCAACCTTTGAAGCTTACCATGGGGCTGCTGGCGGGGAGTTCTCAGTCTCACAGTTCTCTTCTCAAGACTCGCCCGAGGACTCGCGACTCGCATCCTGTTCCAGTTTTCAAAGAAAAGCGTGGTGTGCATTCCATTCGATGCATGCGGAAGAAGTTGCCATTTACTGCTTAGCTGCATTCCTGAACCTCGAAGCCCTTCCGCTAATCCTTGTCATCGCGAAGGCACTGAGGATAGCCACCCTAGGCCCAACGAGGATGATTGGCGATCCTCGTTAGTGCATACAGAAAATGGAACGAGGAGGAGACTGAATCGGAATCGGCCTTACTGCAGCCACAAAGTCCTCCAGCACATTGTGTACAGGGTCAAAATCAGCCGCATGTGACTAGATGAAGAAAAGTCAGTCCTCCCTTGAACACACTAGTTGCGCCTAGCGGCTACTAGACCACAGTTGGTCGTTCTGCCAGGACCTTCCCCCAGGGCCTGGTGCATGACGACCAAGCAGTAGACGATGGCCCACTCAGGAACCCTACTCATTGGGCAAGGTCTTCGAAATTTGAGGGTTTGGTGCTAATAATAGTGCTACCTAGGTACCTGGAGGCTGAGTTGGGTTTCTACCAGTTAACGACAAGTATTCAAAAACTTTGATAGTTGGTAGTGGTACCTTACAACTGTCCACTGCAGTGCCCTGCTGCACTAATATCTTTCAAATCAATGGTCTACAAGGGAGCTGAGGCGTACTGTGGTTCTCGACGGACCCTGGACAACCGACATTCAGAGACGCATTGCACCGGCCAAAAACGGTTGATTTGAAACCCGCCTTTTATCTGAAGGCTTGGTTTATTGGTCGAGCTGGGAACAGATGGTAAAGTACCATCACACTTCACCTGAGGATGGACTTTCCAGATGGAGCGGCTCGAAATCAGGTTCATCCTCGGTCACCAGGAGTCTTGGACTGCTAATGAGCTCCAAGCCCTTGCAGCATGCACTCTCTTTGACGGTGGGGTTGAACGTTTCTACCCGTTGTAGTTAGTTTCGAGGCGACAGCCCCTAGTCACAGCCACGGCCTCAACCCTCATTGAGAGCGCCGGCTCCACAACGCCCGTTTAGCAGTAGGAAATCATCTTCTCAGAGAAATCGAAGTGGGCAAAGGCGAATACTCAGGGACCACTAAATCGATATAAAATAGCAGAACTAATAAGTATCCTGCAGAAATACATGTAGAGACAACCTACTCTCCCACTCGCAGCAAGCAAAGGTTTATGATGGTGTGGCTTCAGCTGCTATGTGATGTGGCTGATCCTGGGAAATGGGGCTCCTTCTCAAAGCGCCGAGGTTTATCTCTTCCACCATTTTATGCATCGGCAGCCTCTCATGTGGTTAGACTTTGATTTTCTCGTACCTGAACGCACACCCAGACGCCCCTCCAATCAAGAAGGATGTTTAGTGTTTATCGACGATGCGGGGGGCGATCTGGAGGCATACGCCATGTGGGCCGCACGATTACGTCAATACACGGAGTTGGAGATCCGAAAATACGCGAAGTTAGTCTGGCCGCGTCTTATTAAATATCACGATCCTTCCCGTTTCCTGTGTGGGGGGTTTTCAAAATCTTTCCATCCTGAGCATCACAACCGTTCACCGTTTGAGCGGTTGGCCCACACCGATAGCACTCATCGACTTCAGTGTCCAACAGCTTGTATTGCGAGGAGAGGGCGTTCGGGATTGGACCTTGAGACCTCTCCGCCTTACCTATTGTTCCCAAGTCGCAGAGTCACAGAGTCATAATCACTACAATAACGAAACATCAAACACCATGATCAAAGGTGGATGCGCTTGTGGGCGGATCCAGTACCGCGTCAATGCAGAAAAACCACTGGCGGTCAACGCCTGCTATTGTGGAACTTGTCAAAAGGTATCTGGAGGGCCATTCTTAGGTTTCGCCGATTACAATTCGACCAGTGTCACGTTCACACAGCCTCCCGACATTTGGTCATCGAGTGATTTTGCAGAACGAGGGTATTGCAATGTGTGTGGATCTGCTATTTCAATGATGTATGTGTTCGAACGCGAGAGGGTCGGGTTAACCCTGGGGACGATCAACGAAGCGGATCCTCCCATTTCTGGCATAACGTATCACATGTTCTTATCTGAGAAGGCATCCTGGTACATTGTTCCTGACGATGTGGCAACGAGGCAAGCTGGATTTGGGGATGGCTTCCAGGCTAAGGTCGACAAGTGGAAGAAGGAGCAGGGGATGGCATCTGAGCAGGGTTCAGCAAAATGAAAAGTTGACACCACGAGACCTAGGTAGGCAGGCTGCGACGAAGGTGTGCATGACTATCAAGCTTTTCATCGACGAAACCCACTCTGAGATCAACACCTACCACCATGGTTGCTGGCGCTTGGTGACAATTGCTGCTACTCTGAGCCCCACGAACAGAGCTCGACAGCAAGACTAATACTAGCAAGATAATACAAAAATTGAGTTTGGAGCAAAGAAATCAAACTCAAGCTTCGGTTTCCAGTGTCAGTGTCGAGGAATAGAGTCAAACAAAACTAATCTACTTGCCCAATCCGGTGCGCACCAGCAGTGAATACCAGCCTATTTGGGTGATGAACATGGATCATGGTGCGTTCAGCGTTTACTTCACCACTGACTTTAGGAACCAGACTAAGGACCCTGCAAACTATCTTTTGAAAATCTCCTGCTCATAGTGCTTGCAGTACGCCTGGCAGAGGTAAGGAACCAATCACTGCCGTGTATGCCCGCGCCTCATTGGTTCCATCCTAGGATTTGGCTGAGGCTCGAGGTCGACTCGGAGTCCACAGTCGTTAACTCCAGTGAGTCAACAAAGTTCACTCGAACCTTCGCAAAAGCGTAGGGAAGCATAGGTTTGCAAAGCTTCAGAGGGTCCTCGAACTGGAGGAAGTTAGAGCTCCAGCGGCGGAGGCCCTTGGCCCTCACTCCCCATCTCCTTCCTCGTCTTCACATCCCATTTCAAAGGATATAAAAGCCCTTCACTCCTCAGGTATTTCACTGACCTGATCTCTCCAATTCGTACATTCACACATTGACGCGTTCAAACATTCACACATTCACATCTTAATAAATCCCATAATTTCTTCCATTTAGACCACTGGCACCTCCACCAGCGCGGCTCCCTCACCTTTGACAACACATAATACGACTTACATTGTCGGTCTAATACAAAACAAAACTGCTCTGTCAGTCTCCCTTCCTCCTACATTGAACACTGACAGCTCACAGCACGATGCCAAGTCAGTAGCTCTTCTACCTCCAACTCAGCCTTGTTGGTTGTGTCCAACAACCAACAACACAACCCGGGCCTGTCGCTCTACACATTCGCTTCATCTGTCCAGAGTCCCTCTTGTTTCAGAGTCGTCTTCACCACACGTCCAAACCCACCGATTTCTCCCATACCAATACAAAACCGGTCACTACAGCCAGCATGTCGTCCGCTGCACGTGCTAGGCGCACTACACCCGGACAGTTTCGTTCTGCTTCTGCTCCTATCACTGGCAATATTGTACCCACTGGTCCACGTGCACAACGCAATGTTCCAACTGGTGCCACACACCGACGTCGCAACCCCCCCGCAAACCGCAGTAGTACCAGTCACGGGGTGTCCAGGAACCCTGAAAACGTTAGGCACTTGACATGCTACTATTGGGCCAGTAGGGGGTTTTGCACCAGGGGCAATCAGTGTGCATATAGGCATGACTTTGGGGGCAGAGCAATAGCTGACAGACCACAAGTTGTTGGTGATGACCAGGTAGCGAAGGCAGGTAACAACTACCAGCGAGCCTTGCATCAACAACAACTTGAAAGAGCACGTGTTCGAACTGCAGAAACTGCAGAAACTCCCGTCACCACTGGCAGCACGAGCACTAGGTCGAACGAACCCACTCCTGCTCCACCAGCAGCAGTTCCAAGCCCGCCAGCGGCTCGAGAGGTTCGAGTTACTCTCTCCAATGGCTCCACCAGCTCTACCAATGCCCGACAAGAATCAGAGCGTATTAGAACACTTTTGTCCTATGTCACCAACGTTCAGGAAGCAAATAAGGCCTGCCATGTCCAGATTGAAACCCTCAAAAAAGAAAACGCCGGCCTCCAGATGATGAACGCGGATTCTCAGGCGAGAATTGACGTCCTCAAGGAAGGAAATGCCAGTTTCGAGAAAACATACACCGAATCTCAGGCCGAAATCGACACCCTTCGCCAAGCCATTGCGGCCTATGACCAGCACGTCAATAACCTAGAGGCACGCAATCAGGAATTGACACTCGAACGGGACTACTACTTTCAAGAAGCCAATTCCCTTCGCACCGTCAAGCAACAGAACACGCTTCTTCAGAATGAAATCAACCTCCTGCTGACCAGACGTGATCGCGATAACATCTGGGAGACACCCCGCCCCTTCGGCGCTCCCTTGGACCGCACCCCCGTCCAACCAAACCCCTTTGGCGCAATCGGAAGTGAGCGAGCCAGCTGTTCTAGCACCAAAGCTGGTAGCCATTGCAGCACTGGTTGGTCAACCAATGCCACCATCACCACGCAGTCCTCTCCCAACCTCTCTCCTCGCAACGAGTCGGGATTGGTCAAATTCAATAGGGAGTGGGCCGAGTGGCGGAAGGAGAGAGATCAAATGATTTGGGCTACTTCGGAGGGCAAGACCAGGGCCGGCACCGATGACGACGAATACCTGCCACGGAGTCTTCTGGACGACGAAAACTAACTGGGTACCTAGTTGGCGAAAGGGGTGGGGAAGCATGCCAATTTGGATGTCTCAAGTATGGGGGTCACGCAAGGGGATGGGAAAGGAAGGGAGAGGACTATTGGAGTAGGAATATTGGAGAGTGTTGATCTAATCCTGATCAACCCGACTGACATGAGATGTGCCGCAGTTGCATAGCGGCCTCAGCTTTGGTTTGGGTATGCCCGCTAGACTAGACTTGACTGGACTAGACTAGACGACATATTCTTTTTTTTGTTCTGTCTCGCTTTTCACTTGGGCTTCCTCTCGTGCGCTCCCCCATCCCTTCCTCACTCTGAGGCGTGCATGAATACATACAAATAGACAATACAGCACGACAAAGCTCAAGTCCATACTCTCGTGGCAATCGACGTAGTCATCGATCAGAAAGTGCTCTGGGCCAAACGGCTGGCGGCGTTCCTAGCATCGACACGGTCGTCGTCCTCGTTCCCTGTTTCCTTGACGCTAGAAAGGCTGGCGGTGCCGGTGCCGGAGCGCGGACGGCCACTCCCAGAGACACCATTGCCTCCGTTCGCATCCTGAGACACGCCGCCAGGCGAGTTGGCGTAGTTGCCGTCCTCGTCGCGCTCGGCGATCCCGCCTGCGCCAAACGTGCCGCTGATAGAGCGATTAAGTGCTTCGCGCGAGCGCGGCACGCCCGACCATGCATCGCCTTTGGCGCCCTGGCTGCTCGCGAGGCTGACACGGCGCACGGGAGGGTGGTTCTCGCGTCCAAGCCTGCTGAGGCCGCCACTGGCGTCGATGGCACGGATGTCCGGGCGCACGGACTCTAGGGTCGAGAGGGCGCGCCGCTCGCTCTCGATCTGGCGTACGACGTACTCGCGCAGAGAGAAGAGGAATTCCTCACTCGTGCGGTCGAACCAGCGGCGTTTCTCGAGCAGTAGGTTCGCGGTGACGCGCTGGGTCTTGGAACGCAGGTAGTTCTCCTGGTTAGTAGCTTCGTCAAGGGCTGAAATGGCCTCGTCGACTTTCTCGCGCCGCACGTTGCTGCTGGCCTTCAGGCGGTGCACCGCGGATTCTTTGCTGCGTCGGCTGGCTTCCGCTTGCAGGAGCTCGCGCAGCAGGATGTGTCGGTTCGTCAGTGTTTCTTTGACGATGAAGGCGTCGTTGGAGTGGTACGAGAGCGAGTCGCCTAGGGTGGTGGCTTCAGCGGTACCTTGCGCAGCGTGATAGTCTCCCGTGGTTTGGATGATGCGGCCGAGCTTGCGGTAGGCAACGGACAGGCCTGGGTGAGTTTCTTGGACGTGCATTTGGCCGAGTTTCTCGCCGAGGGAGGATTCAGCGAGGCCGAGGGCTATGAGAAAGGGAAGGTTAGTATTGAAGCGAGACATACTGTGGGATGTTAACTGCACCTCTTCTAGCCTTGACGACCTTTTCCAATTTCTGGCCAGTATCGAGAGAGCCCAAATAGAACATTTTAGCCACGGGACGAGCTTCATGCAGCTCAGGTGTATCGTCGGGAGGTGGAGCAAATTGCTTCAGGACTTTGCGCCTCACCCCAGTTGCAGGCTGCTTCATCCTAACGACAGGGGAATACCCGAAATCACTTTCAACGAAGAAGACCATTTCTTCGTCCCGCATCAACACATCATTGCTACAAACAACATTGAGCCATCTCTGGATGGAATTCTTCACACGAGCCTCATCCTCGTCGGTGCCCGCACCCGCCGATGTCAGACTAGGCGGCACAGCTGGAACCAGGGCCTCAGGATTAGATGAGATGAGATGATCTGCTAGTTTGATAAACTCGGTATGAGTTCGACGGACATCTCGGAACTGAGTAGTTCGAAACTTGGGTAAATTTGTCTGATAAAAATGTCAGTGATGGTATTCCTTAGAAGACATTCAGGCCAGCTTAAGTCATACATGTACATCAAATCTAATAACCGGGTCTTTGCGCCCGGTACGCTCCAAGGCTGTCACCTTGGCTTGTAATCTATACTGTGCAACTGGCCTTTGTTGTTTGGTACCATGATATCTTGCAGCACCTGGTCGTTGTTGGTATTGTCCTTGTTGTTGGCCAACTGCTGGAGCCTGGAGGTCATGTTGATGCGACGGGGCTTGCTGAACAGGATCGGATTGGTAAGGTGCCTGCTGAGCAACAGCAGAATCGGCCAAAGTAGTAGAATCGCTAATCTCGCTAGGCGCCGCAGGAGGGTATGGGCTTTCTGGGACGCTGTCTTGTGATTGAGAATAAGAATGGCCTCGAATTGGAGCGGGCGAGTCGGGAGGTTCGGAGGGGCTTGGGAACGATCTGTCTGCTCGAGGAGAAGATGAGCCCCAGGGCGATGCTCCGTGAAGAGCATCAGAGTCGCTAGAGACGGCAGAATAGTCCATGGCCGCAGATGATACCGCAACGAGCACTTGTGCAATAGGTTGTATTCAATCCGATTCCTGGCTTATGCGCAATAGTGGGACATTCTGAGAGGCTTCTTGGGCTGGGGTCAGGGAATGTTGGCAATGCACAGTTGACTCCGTGGGGGTGTAGGTTATAGCTTACAATAGAAATAGACCTGGCGTTCCTGGTGTGGGAGGTCAATTCGATCCCAAATTGCTGTTGACGTTAGTAGTGGTGTAGTGGTTGGTGGAGGGAACGCCGCAGGCAATCGAGAGTGAATCAGTAATCCACCGTACTCGTGTTCCACGTGCCGCCATTATCTGCTGCTATTTAGCGGATCGCGCTTGCCAGCAGCTTGTGTCGCTCTTAAAGGTGCCATGGTAGTTATCATGCTAGAAGGCACCACCCGAATCCATCAAACCATCACTCCAGAACCTATAATCATTGACATTACATCCAAAATGAATGTTCTTTTTGTGCTTATAGCCTTTTAGACACGATCTAAGCAAATTAAATACGCTCAGCAACATTCATCATGATCGTACTCTCGCAAGCATTCGTGACAAACGCGTCTCCCAGCATGTTTGGGCGTCACATATGCCAAAGGTGAAGCATTCTCATTATGGGCGACAACATCGTGATCTATCTGGTAGGCTATAAACCAGTACCAATGATCCCACTCGCGAGGTTGTGCAGAGCTCCCAATAACATGTCATCGTTTGACCCGTCCCTTCTAACAATGCCAGTGCCCGTCCCATTCCCATTCAGCGGTTCCAAAGCACCATCCACCGTCACATTCGAGAAGAGCGGAATGCTTGCCTCACAGATCGTGCCATTGCTTGGCAAGGTCCCGTTGGTGAAATATGCACGTACAGCTCGTGCGGTGCAGAGTGATGGTTGACCGAGAGACGTGTGCTAAAACCGGCTTAGTATGCTTCGCTCATCGGTCAAGGTATCTTGCTTTGGGCTCGAAAAAGGGCAGAAGTGCAAGACTTACCCCATAACCCCGATGCTCAAGCACAACGCTTCCAGGCAACAGTTCGCTCACATTTCTTGCTGAGACAAGTGGAGTAACTGGATCGTAGGTGTTTCCAATTACCAAGACAGGATATTTAGTTCGAGCCCCCCAGTTGCCTCGATACACCTCGTTCGCGGAAACCAGCCACTGTGAGCAAGCGATGTCGTTGGCGGCGCCGAAGTCAAGCCCTCCCCATTTGCTAACCATGTCCAATTCTTCGAAGAGGGGATCCAAGCTCGAGAAGTTGTTGGTACGGAAAGCTGAATCGCTACATCGGATCCCAGAGATCGCGAGAGGCGTTGGATCGGATTTGCCGCCGGATCCACCTCCGAGGGCGTTCCACTGGGTTGAGTTACCTTCTATGAGACCTTGCAGGGCCTCTGCAAGCGCGGGCCAGTGTTTGGTAAAGTAGAGTATTGAGAACATGACACTCTTCACACTATTATAGGTGATGACGTCGGTCGTATCGTTCGAGACGATGACCATTGGTTCATACTTTAGCGACAAAAGCATATTTTCGACATTCGTGGAAATCGATTCTGGTGTCGAATTCCTTGAGGCCAAAGCACATGTCGAGGGTGATTTGGCACACCCGGTGTAAAAGCCATCAACCACAGCATCAAGATCAGTGAGCCATTGCGGTTCCCTGCTAAGTCAGCTTCCTCTTCGTGAAATGTGAGGTACGGATCCTACCAGCCAGCATAGTATTCCTTCGCATTTGCGACACCGTCGAGGACTACTCGGTCCATCTTGTCTGGAAACATGGTTGCCATTGTCGCTCCAAGAAGTGTACCATATGAGAAACCCCAGTATCTGAGGAGCCCATCTTCACCGAGAGCGTCGACGATCCGCATGATATCACGAGCAACGTACGCTGTGCCAAGCAAGGCAGAGGTCAAATTATTGGTCTGCTGGCACTTGTACGCGATTGTGATGTCCATCGCGTATGTCTCTCCCAAAGCTACATCGGAAGAATTTCCAAGGACCTCTTGGGGGGCCTCTTCGTCGTCGCTATAACAGGAAAATGGGAGCGTGAAATTTACACCTCTTTTAGAATGTCAGCGGAGAAAGACCGCAGTCGGAGGTACAGTTCCTACCGGGGATCGAAGCTGATAAAATTGAAGTGCTCCCCAAGGATACTTTCCATGTCAGTCTTTGGACATTCAGAAGGAATGAAGTTCTTATCATACGTGAAAAGCTCCTCCGCCGCTTGGGTCATGAAGCCAAGTCCACTACCTCCCGGACCTCCAGGATTCATAATGATACTCCCGATAACGGGTTGCTTCCTCGCATTGATTTTGACCAGCGTCAAGGACAAGGTATCGTTCGAGCTGCTATTGGTATAGTCGAGCGGCACTTCGAAGTCAGCGCAGTGCAGTGGTGTTGAGCTGTTCGCTGACAGAAACGAACAGTTTGTCGACCAATTGATTGAATGGTCGCCGACTTCCAGTCTTTGACCATCTTCATAAGATTGAGCTTGAGCCGATAAGGCACAAAAGTAAATGGCTGATAGCCCATAAAGGATATTGTACTGCATAGTGATTGTTGTTTGTGTTTAGGGAGTTGATGCGAGATCTGTGCAGGCATTGAAGATATATAGCTCTGCCCCTGTTGCACATGCGTTGTGTTCATAGTGGTACGTACCACTATCATCAAAATCCAAAACTCAGAAGTTGCAATAGTTTCATAGATGGCTCCACCCCGAAATAGTAGCTCACGCAAAGCCCTTCATTGTCATAGAGAGTGCCAATGTTGCACTCTGATCAGATGAGAGACGGCATATTTACCGTCCTAGCCAGTCTGCTTGGAGTCACGTTCACCTCAAAGTGGACTCCACGCAAGATGGAAATAGCAACTTGCAAAACCGGAAGCTCAGAGTCATTGGAATCCAGATGGAGCAAGTAGATACTAGATCGAGATATTCAAAATCCGGATCCTTGATTTCACTCGCTCGGTTAATGACGGCGCAAAATCTATGGGAAGATACTATTTATGGGAATCCAGCCAACACCTCAGTGTACTCATAGCGTCGTAGATAGTCAAAGCTATGGCCACGGGATGGAATGGTCTCAGCTTTAGCTTCGTGGAGAGGTGGAAGCCCAGACCAAAGGTACAGAAGTTCGGTTCGTGAGCCACACCGCGCCAAACAAACTGTGGCGCATAGCTTGGGGGCAAGTGGCAAACGGGGCGCGCGTCTATCTTGGCATCACGTTGAAGGCTTCAAGACTTCCTAGCTTCAGATTGAGCGGAATCTTTCATCTCTCGTATTGTTCTAATTTCGTCCTTGCTCGCCTTTCATTCTTCTCGAATTCCTTCTTTCATTCATTTCCCTACAGACAATTCAACTGACTCTGCGTTTGAATGTTTTAGTTCAAGTTTTCCATTCATAGCAGAAAAGCAACCTTGGTTGGGAAGGGGAATGGTGGTGTTTTATGGCCGATTTCTTCGACACTCCACTCTAGCAAGATCTAGCAAGCTTTATTCCGGGTACCCGTCTTGTACGCACGGATTTTCACGGGGTTTCTCATCATCATGTCGCCGCCCAGCAGAACCCCATTCTGCCGCAGAGGCCCAACATGCACACAGAACCAGAAACATCGGCATCATCGCACATATCGATGCCGGTAAAACTACGACAACGGAGCGCATGCTCTACTATAGCGGTCACACTCGGCGTATAGGTGACGTGGATGAGGGGTCAACGGTGACTGATTTCCTTCCCGCAGAACGAGCTCGCGGTATTACGATCCAGTCTGCTGCGATCACATTTGACTGGCCACCCACGGAAGAATGTGCCTCCCGCAAAGGTGACAACACACATAATCTGCAACCACGAGCACGATTTTCTCACAATATAAACCTGATCGACACACCAGGACACGCAGACTTTACGTTCGAAGTACGACGATCACTTCGCATTCTCGATGGAGCTGTGTGTATCCTTGATGGCGTGGCTGGCGTTGAGGCTCAAACTGAACAAGTGTGGCATCAAGCCGGAGAATGGAATATTCCACGAATTGCTTACGTCAATAAACTTGATCGCGAAGGTGCAGCCTTTGGAAGAACTGTCCGTGAAATCGGGTCGCGACTGGGAGGCTGGCCTGCTGTATGTCAAATCCCGTGGTTTGAAGGAGGTAAGGGGCGTTTCACCGGAGTTGGTGATGTAATCAATTTAGAGGGCCTGATATATCCCCACGGTGGTGATGGGAAGGGGATGCGACGGATCCCGTTATCCGTCCTCGACAAGGAGCATCCAGAGCTCGCGGCGGAATTGAAACGAGCACGCGCTGCCTTAGTCGAGCTCCTCAGTGAGCATGATGAACAGCTTGTTGAAGCATTCTTCGAGATGGAGGAAGATCACCTGGCTATTACCCCGGCCCAAATTCTTGACAGCCTACGGCGGGGATTGCTGCAGGAAGAATGTATGATCATTCCAGTATTTGCTGGCGCTAGCTTTCGAAACATCGGCGTCCAGCCACTCTTGAATGCAGTAAACAATTTGTTGCCTAGCCCGATTGAGCGCCCAGATCCAGAGATCAGCCTCGGTCCGACAACAGGGGGACTTGCAGAACTGATCAAAGGTGAGTTGACTGTCCAGAGCAACTCTAAAACGTCAACCAAGCCGAGCAAAAAGGGGCAACAACTGACTGCTACTGCGCTTGGGAATACATTGCAAGGCTGTGCTCTCGCCTTCAAGGTTGTCAATGACGCTCGAAAGGGTGTCCTGGTCTATATCCGGGTATACTCGGGATCAATCGATCGAAATGCATTGCTTTACAATACCAATTTACAGAATTCAGAGAGGGCAGGGACGTTACTTCGCATGTATGCTTCAGAGTCTGTCCCAGTCCAAACCCTGAAGGCGGGAGAAATTGGAGTGATTGCAGGCTCCAAATTTGCTCGAACGGGAGATACACTCATCGCGTACAGTGGGAATAGGGCTGTACCACCGGAGCCACTTAATCTCCTCCAGCTGCGTCCCATCAACGTTCCTCCACCGGTATTTTTTGCTGCCATTGAACCAAACAGTCTCAGAGAGGAGAAGGACATGCATGAAAAGCTAGGGCTCCTTCTTCGAGAGGATCCCAGCCTGCAGGTGACGCAGGATGAAGATACAGGCCAAACTCTGATCAGTGGCATGGGAGAACTTCACCTAGAGATCGCTCAAGACAGGCTGGTCAATGATTTGAAGGCAAAGGCACGCATGGGAAAGATTGCTATTGGATACAGAGAAACGGTATCTGGAGCATCAAAACCTGTCACCAAAATTCTGGACGGCGACCGCGCAGCAGCGAAAGGGAAAGGAGGTTGCGAGGCACTAATTGAGCCGCTGGATGAATCTGAAGCCAAAGCCAATAGCGATGTTGAGAACTGCCGGACGTTTGAACAGGATGGCAATCTCGTCGTTGTCGAGACGCCATCACTGGACAATAAGGGAAGGCCCACTAACCCTGATGACGTGCCTTTGCCTCCTCACCTAAACCTGCCTGAGATTCAGGCTGCCTACATCAACGGAGCATTGGCCGCCCTGAGTCGAGGACCATCATACTCATATCCATTGCGAAATACCAAGGTCACACTTATATTCCACCCAGAAGCACATGTCTTCGGCACCGAGACAACCTACGCTTCCCTCACTGCTGCTGCACGACTCGCCACAATTGCAGCTTTCAAGGATGCTACCAAGGACACACCAACGTCGTTGATGGAACCTGTGATGAACGTTGATATCAGCGTGAACGAGGACAGTCTTGGCTCCGTCATCCAAGACATCTCATCTACTCGAGGCGGCCAAATTGTTTCGCTCGGTGATCACGAGGAGGCAGAATCGGAGTCGAATGGCGGACGCAAGCACATTGATATACGCAAAATCTACGCTCCGAAAGATCCTTTCGAGTCCGCCTCCAGCGGGATGAGCGAACACGCCCAAATCAATCCTCAACGAACGGTGAAGGCAAAGGTTCCCCTTCGTGAAATGGTGGGATATCTGAAACATCTGAGGAGTATGACTGGGGGCAGAGGCACGTTTGTGATGAGTGTTGATCGATTTGAAAAGATGACAGGACAGCGAGAGAAGGCTCTCATCGCAGAATTACGCGGTGGCACGATGTAAGATAGGTCCGGAGTCCTGCAATGGATGCCAAAGTGTACAAGTGTCAGATGTCAAAAAGGTGGACATGACGAGGCCACGGGCCCATCTGTGAGCGGATGGGCCGCTGTTTAATGTGTACCAACAAACAATTCATCTCTACCGATATTTAGACTTTGTACCAAATTGATGCATGATGACCTTCAAATCGTCAGGATTATTCTATCAACTTCCTAACACTCTTAAATAATATAGTATTAGGCATTTGCGGCATACCATTTTCGCTGCAATGGGAGATAGAGTTGACGGGCCCGTTATAAATTGATTAGCGAGAAGCCAACTGGATCTCCGTCTCAGTCTATACTATTTTCCCCCACCTCATTTTCTCCAAACACGCTCGCCCCCGTGCTCACTTTCGACAAACCATCAGCAAGCAACCGCAGCCATGGCGTCCAAGGCTATGTGGGAGGTTGATCCTGAGACCAGGAGTAAGGTATGACATTAGCATTCAGCGTTAAACCTCCTCGCGGCAGCCGAACTAATCGAGAGTACAGCTTGCACAACTAGGGAAAAGGGACGGCGCTGGGAATGACAAGTGTTGCGACTGCGGTGCCCCTTCACCGCAATGGGTGAGCATTTATTCCTCTCTTCCCAGGCGAATACATCTCACAAGCCCATACCCTGATCCTCTACCTCTCCTTCTACACAGGCATCCCCAAAATTCTCAACCTTCATCTGCCTACAATGCGCTGGCACACACCGCGGACTTGGGGTGCATGTCTCCTTTGTACGCTCGGTATCGATGGACGCATTCAAACAGAATGAGATCCTGCGCATGCAGTACGGTGGCAACAAAGCGTGGCAGGACTTCTACAACAAGAACGCGGCCATCCCCTTCGACGAGGCGACCATCAAGGAGCGCTACGACAGCGAGATCGGCGAGGAGTGGAAAGAGCGGCTGACGGCGCAGGTCGAGGAGCGCGAGTTCGACAAGGCCGCATTCCTGAAGGAGCGTCAGGCCATCCTCGCAAAGCAGGCCAGTCGCTCTGCCACGCCCGCCGGCGGGGCAAGAAGTACGAGTAATAAACCACAATCGGGCAGCACGTCCGGGTCGAGGACAGCGAGCCCGGCGCCCTCGCGCCCGACCCGCATCACGGCGGAGCAGAAGAGTCAGAACGAGGCATACTTTTCGCGCATGGGCGAGGCCAATGCTTCCAGGCCAGATAACCTGCCACCCAGCCAGGGCGGGAAATATGGAGGCTTTGGCAGCGCACCGCCGGAACCCCAGTCGCAAGGGTCCAGTGGCCTGCCTACGGCCGATGATTTTTCGCAGAACCCCATTGGTGCCCTAACTAAGGGCTTTGGCTGGTTCAGCGCCACCGTCTCCAAGCAGGCGAAAGTGGTGAACGATTCTTATATCCAGCCCGCGGCGAAAAATGTATGTTAAATCAAAGCCCCCTCCCTGTGGATCCTGCGTCGCGGATATCTGATCTCCCCATCTGTTGCGTGCCCTTTACTTAGTTACAGTACTAACTACTCCCCTTTCCCACCTAGATCGCAGCAACAGACTTCGCATCGCAGGCACGCAACGCTGCATTTACCGCAGGGCAGGGGATCCAAAGCGGCGCAAAGGGAGCGGCCGAGTCCTTCAATCGCTTCGTTGAGGGCCAGGACGAAAAAGCCAGCTCGGCGGCACAGCGGCGCAATGTGGAACCCGAGCGGAAAGATTTCTGGGACAGTTTTGGCGAACCAGCCGATAACACCTCCAAATCGACGAGTAGTATTGGAACGAGTGCGCTGAAGAAGACGAATTCCAATGTACCCCAGGCGAATCCGCCCATGAAGTCGAAGGATGATGGCTGGGGCGATGATTGGTAAGGTGGGTCAAGTGGTGTCTTTTGGGGGTTTGGAATTCACGTCGAGGGATCTGCCAGTGTTGTGTTGTTGTCAGTGGTGTTGTTGATGGTGAATCACAGTACTATCGGACTTTTTTTTTGGAAAGCAGTGGTGCCTTCACGTGGTTCGGTCTGGGAAACCGTGTTATGGATATCGCCTTGCAGCGGCTGGGGCATAGTTGATCGCGTGCGGACGCCTGAACGGACGAACGCTTTTGGGGGCAGTTACCAGTATTCATTGTCGCATGAAAACGGACTTTTAGATATACATATACAGAATCTATTGGATGAATTGTTTCCACCTTTTTAGTTGACTGAGTGTTCGTCAATCCATGCTTAGTCAGAGTCATAGAGATCATCTTCAATCTCGCCGAGACTACTGTCCCCCTCGCTTGCCACAACCATTGCCTTCTTCCTCGCTGCCCTCGTTCTCGTACCTGCCTTTGGCTCCACAACTGGTTTCGGTGTCGCTCCCTCATCAGATACTGCATTCTGTTTCTCAATCCGAGCCCATTCAATTCTCTTCGGCCTCTTTTTCGCTATGATCGCTTCTCCAGCAGCCTTGCGCTTCTTGATTGTTAGAAACAGCTCGACCAGCCTCTTTCCGGAGATATGGTGCACTTTTTGGATATGAAGATTGTGGGCATCCTGATTGATGAAGACCTCAGAGCAGCCGGGTATCGGGCAAGTAGTTTCAAGCATGATGTCGTCAGAGTGTACATTGAAGGAGGAGATTTCCCACTCCCAAAGATGTTGAAAGACTTGGTCAGACTGGCAATTAGCTCTTGGACAACCACCATTTTTGGTAAACTCATGAGTTAGAGCATGCCGGTATGCTCTAAAGGGTGTGTCGAATAATTCTGCCCTGCAATGGTCAAGTCATCAGCATATAGACATGGATGACGTTTCACGCGTACCTTTTTCTCTTTGGTGAGGGTAGGTCCGCCGGGTTGAAGAGTAGAGGTCTGGAGATGCTCCTTATGAATCAGTGGGATCAGTGTCTGCTTCAGGCACCAATCGCACTTGAATATTAGACGACTTGGGGCATCACAGTGTTGCTCATTGGAACTTTGGCTTCGTAAAAACTCATCGCCTGGTGGTTCCCACCACGGATATTCGAGTTGACAACTGCGTTGTAGCTGGAGAAGAGTCTAACAAAGTCTGCAGGCTCGAGCGTCGTACAAGGGTCTTGTTGAGATGTCAGAGCCGTCGCGATCGAGAGCTCGAATGGTTCAAGCGGCGATTCATCCGGGAGATCAATCGAGACACCATCGTCCTCTGCGGGGGACGTAGGACGGAGTATAGGAGTTGTAGTTTTCGAACACTCAGTCCACAGTGAATCCTCATCGGTGATATTAGTAGCATCAGTTGGTTATTCGTTTTCGACAAGAGTACTCCGTAGTCTCGTCGTCAACCCGAATAAGCGTCGTATCATTAGTGGAGTTATTAACGCCTGAAGAGTTCTAGGAAGCTAATTGTCGCTATAGGTTTGAATGTCCAGCTTCTTGAGGATGCTGATGAGCGTTCTGAGGCAGTTCCCACTCTCGTCGATGATTATCGTTGACAACTCGGACAATTCGTACTCGGAAATTTATCCAATCACGAAATGCGTTCTTCTCCTTTACCTGGTCGGGCGTGGCCCAATGAAGAAGGAAACATCTCTTGGCGGTTTCCGGAGTACCACAGGGTGTTGCTGAATGCACTGATCAGAGAGTAGATTCAGCCGTATTAGATATTTTGATGCTTGTTGATATGGCTTGTTGAAACTGAGTGTCAATGGCTAGTACGGAGTACGGGGTAATTAATACTTGTAACTTGAGGTATTAATACTGTACTCCGTACCTCCTTCCTTAGTTGGGGATGTATGGGGCCTGTAATTAATAATACCTTGGTACCTTGGACTTTCCCCTTCTTTGAAATGTTCAAGGCCATCTGGCTTGGCATCATCCCCGCATTCTGTGCCGATTTTGCCGCCTTCATTTCTCCCACGCTGGTGCTGTCCGCACCTTCAAGCGTGTCATTAGGGGCAAATGATGGATGAACACCATCTAACTAAGATGCGACTCTACTTCGTTCGAATATCCACCATGTTTCTCGGCTGGTCGGCACCACTGACTACCCAGGACGTCTTTTAAGCGTTAAACAACACCGCTCTTGTAGGTCTTCCGTTCCTTATGTTGGACTCTCTTACCAGCGCTGTTTTTCTTTCTTTCTTCCTCATCCAAGAATGAGGTGTCTAGCATCTAAATTTGCTTCCCCATCTTCCAAGTCTACTAAACTCAGGAGCAAACCTTTCGGCGAGATGGCCCAATCGGAAAAGGACATAGAGGCTGAGGCAATCGCGAGGTCTTCGTCTCTATCAAGCACGAGTCCAACAGACAACATAACCCGCCTCAATCATTTTGCTGAACAGAGTGACCTCGAAAAGGTATATTCTCGACATGAGGACAAGGATGTTGCTGTCGAGATCGTGTCAACCAGAGATCCAAACGTGGTGAATTGGGATGGACCCGATGACCCGGAAAACCCTTTGAACTGGGCCCCGCGACGGAAATGGACCAATATCTTCCTGTTGGCAATAATCACTACTTTAACGTTCGTTGCTCCACCATTCCTAGCTCTCTACCTGATGAAGTGGCTGACTTATTGCGAATAGGCCCCTCGCCTCTTCCATGTTTGCACCTGGTGTCCCGCAAATGATGGAAGATTTCCACGAGACCAGTACGGGTCTGGCATCATTTTCAGTCTCGATTTATATAGTCGGATATGCGTTTGGGCCACTGATTATCGCCCCGTTGAGTGAACTATACGGCCGGCTATGGGTGTACCATATAAATACGTTCTTGTTCATTGCCTTCTCCATAGGTTGTGCCAGATCAACCAGCTTGTCGATGTTGCTTGTTTTTCGTCTTCTGTCCGGCACGGCTGGGTCATGTCCGCTGACTGTGGGCTCCGGGTCCATAGCCGACACCTTTAGGCAAGATCAACGAGGTATGGTCATGTCAGTGTGGACTTTTCCAATTCTTTTTGGTCCATCCCTTGGGCCGGTGGTTGGATCCTATCTCTCTGCTGCAGCAGGCTGGCAATGGACTTGTTGGTTCCCCGCCATATGTGTACGTCTCTGCATACTCTAAATGTCCATTCCATGCACTAACATGATCTGTCAGGGAGGTGTCTTACTCACCATCGCGGTCTTCATCCAACGCGAAACCTATCCTCCCGTTCTTCTTGAACGCAAAGCTCGACGACTCCGAAAGGAAACAGGCAATGACAAACTACGGTCCGCCCTGCAGTCAACCAAAACGCCGCGCCAGCTGTTTCTCATCTCAATTGTACGGCCAACGAAAATGCTACTGTTCTCTCCCATAATTTTCGGTCTCTCGCTGTACATCGCCATCACGTACGGGTATATGTACATTCTGATCACGACCATGACGTTCATCTTCCATGACAACTACGGTATTAGTCTCAGAAACACTGGGCTCGTTTATTTGGGATTTGGCGCGGGTCAATTCATCGGACTGACTGCATTTGGGTTCTTCTCTGATAGATACTCGCGACGACTAGCCAAAGACGGCGAGATGAAACCCGAGTACCGCCTTCCCTTACTCTGGCCTGGTGCCATCTCAATTCCGTTTGGTCTCTTCCTCTACGGCTGGAGCGCCTACTACCTCGTGCACTGGATCGTGCCCATAATCGGCACTGGCCTGCTCGGATTCGGCATGATTACCTCCTTCATGCCCATCGGCACGTACCTCGTCGACGCATACACCGCGTACGCTGCCAGCGCCATGGCAGCGAACACGGTTCTACGCAGCCTAGGCGGTGCATTCTTGCCGCTTGCGGGCCGCCGCCTGTACGCCACATTAGGAATCGGCTGGGGAAATAGCCTGCTGGCGTTTATTGCCATAGCCATGCTCCCCATGATGTGGTTCTTCGTCAAGTACGGCGAAAGGATACGTACGCATCCCATGTTCGCGCTGAATCTGTGATTTCCTCAAAAATTTCGCGGTTTAGCTAAATAGAACAGCGCCACGGCTATGTACTTATTTATTAGGCATTGAGCAGAGCCTCAAACCTTCTTTGCGGATACCATATCTAACTAGAATTTACACTGCCGGGGATCTAAACTGTCAATTACAATTGAGAAGTTTGGGAATCTCAGTTTTCTTTCTTTTGGTCACCAGTGGCGCTCAAAAAAGGACCTTACTACCATAATTAAAGATGCCATAGCCTCCGCCGTAAACAAGGGCTAAATCACAAGAGCCTCTACTTAAGAAGACCAAGAACTTCTCTCCACCAGGTGACTCTCACTCAGAGGCATCGTACTCTGATGAGTTGCTCGTTAGCACTGACTGGTCTTCTTAGACTCATAGCACTCCGTAGTAGATGACGCAAATTACGGTGGAGTATGTATCGTTCTAAAACAGCGAACAGGGGGAATTACATCCTCTGCCAGACTTCCACACTCCACATTGGCATTGCTCGGTACGCGGCAGAACGATACCTGCTCGTTCTAGTAGGTAGGTCCACGTTGACAGTCAGCGGAAGGGCCACGCATCGAAGCGAGAAGTGAGCCCCTCGAACTCAGGCAAGAGCCAATCAGCATGTCCACATTGTTGCATCCAACAATATCTTGCATATGATAAATGCGCGACGTTTTCTCGGCAGCCCCATCGCTACATTAATGGGGCGCAAGGCACCTTTGAACGAGGCTCATGTTGCCCGGAGTCCTCCCTCCAAATATACGGCTACCGTCCTTTTCAAAATTTGATTTCTTTCAGCCTGACGAACTTTCAATATCACCATTTGTCACAACTTCCCTGCGACTTTCGACCGCCGGATAGCCATGGCTGAATCCGTTGCCAGCATTATCGGTATCTCAGTTGCTGCCCTCCAGCTGAGTACTGGCCTTTACAAAGTTGCAAACGCTCTCAAAAATGCAGGCCACGAAGTTCGACTTATTGCCACCGACACCGCACAATTCTCGCGGGCTCTGAAAGAACTCGCCCGCAGTATGGGCGCTGATATTCCCGCCATAGCCCGTGCGAGAAGCGTTATGGAGGATCTGATTACGACGAGCCAGATTATTCAAGCAGATGGTGAGAAGCGCTTGACCTTTTGAAAACCTTTAGTCGAGCAGAGTGATCAGCGCCTCTCCCGCATTTTTCTCAGCATCCGGTGGCTCTTCGAAAAGTCCAAATTTGCGTATCATCGCGACCTGCTATTGTCACTCAAGTCTACACTTCAGTTGCTTGTTTCTGTCATAATGATAGAGACTATGGCTGACAAAGATCTTATGGCAAAGTGAGTAATCTGCTGCCTTTCTGTGTCATGGACTGAGGGCGTTTTGCAAACTTCTCACCTGCAGTTTAGTTGAAGAAGTTTTCAATTTGAAACATATTGTACAAACTGGAATGGCTCATATAGAGTACCACCTCAAATCTCCTCATCTCTTGCAGACGTCTCAGCCACGAACCGAGTTGCTGGGCGATACAAGAAACAATGCAGGCCGCTTGGCGACAGAGGTCCGTGCGAGTGTAGAGCGTGGAAGGATTGGCAGTCATGGCCTCGAAACACCTTCTGTTGACGAGACAGTCTCCTACAGCACCATAAGTTCCCAAGAAGATAACCTGTACCAGGAGTCCTTCCAACGTACAGTCGAAGAAGTCACTTCTCCCACAGAAGGTCAAGTCGGGCCTTTGGCTCTACTTCCTTACTTTAGAGCATATCTGGCGCAGGAAAAAGTCTGTCAGTACACTGATAAAGTCCTTGAATCACGAGGTCGAGGTCAAGAGAGCAATTCAGTTTATGAGAAAACTGGTTTTTCGCGGGCAGAGTCTACAAGAAATTCCTCCTCGTCAAGACAACGAAACCCTTCTCAGATGTTTCCATCCTCCGAAATAAAGTCAAATTCCACTCCTACAGGAGTACCCTCTCGGCGTCCTGTTCCTCCTCCGCAGAGGATCCTCACTCAGCGAGATGAGTCTGACACAGACCGTGACGCAGTATTTCTTTTATTACCCAATGGGAGGGAGGCTAAAGTTCCCTTTCAAAAGTGTCGAACTTATCAAGTAAGTTGCTCAACTACGGGAATGCCAGCCTAGCATTAATCATCAGCAGGATCTCGTCGTGTCAGTAAAAGAGAAATACCCCAAAGAATGCACGAGCTCGCATTACTGGAGAGCCAGAATTCTGCAGTGTATCGATACAATGCATGAAGAGTCATTAAAACCAGTCGACAATCCACTTCAAATTTTAAAAGCTGTTTCGGTACTTTCTTTACACTAAACTCTATCGATACGGTGAAGATGGCTATCGACTGTGCTTCCAGAAAGTTGGGCGCTCTACGTTCGTCCAGACACACATATCCAAATCGTGCTTGATGATGGCGAAGTTAACGCTAAATTCCCGAATTCTCAGACGCGGGCACTCCAAAACGAGCGACTGACAGCGCGGCGTGACTATGAGAAAATGGTGGCGCAACCAAATGAAGAGGTCCGGGATGTGCAGCAAGCCATAACACGGACGTCTATCTTCAGCCTTTTACTGGCTCCCACTAAGCCTCCCCCAAAAGGCAACGTCGTTCTCCCAGAAAGAGCCGGACTGCAATAGTGGCAAGAAAATAGGCAATAAGAGTGTTGCGGTCCTAACTCTTGTATTCTATCTTTCCCTGACCTGAGAAGTCGAATCGTGCCCCTGATTTGCGATTGATGGTGCGGCTGAAGGAGGAATTTGATAGGACAGATTGCGTTGATTCGTTGCATTTCAAGAGCTAGGTTTCAAGGGTGGGATTGTTGAGGACAGGCATCGACGCTTGGAAATTTTATTTCATCCTAGCCAACTCCTACTGACTCTCCTTATGTATAGCATTAGGGATTAATTATTGAATCCTTCAGAATCATCGTCTTCAGATAACAAGTATGACTGCAGCTCATTTCGTGGTGTTTTCGACCAAACATTTGAGGTTGGCTCGGGCCAGCAGGCTTCAGGGGCTCTCAGCCTTGCAGTGTGGAATCTACGTTCCGACCAAATTTCAGGTAGGACACTGTTACAGTGGCACAATCATATGTCTTGTGAATATCTTGTGGACTCAATTAGAGTTATTGGTTCTCTATCACTTCTTGAAACTATTGTTAATATTCAGATGGCCCATCCTGTGACTGGTCGCTTGCTGTAGATTGCAGAATCTTGAATCCCCTAGTGATCTGGCTTCTAGTGACAGACATTCGCCACATCATATTCTATTGGCACGATGACCACCCTGTCCGTACCTGGAGTCCATTCTAATGACTATCTCGACAGCACGTTAAGTGAGATACGCTTTCCCCAGGGCGAAAATGTAGCATCCCATGTGGCAGCCCGTTCATTTCAAGGCTCGGCCACTTCCCTCCCAGTCAACGCAGTCATGTATTCCGCTTGAGTCTTGAAACTTTTCCCTTGAAGTTGGTATGATATAACATGCCTAAGCGTCACGGTACATGATTCCAACCTCCGCCGTGAGTATGCCTGCTGGTTGTGGTCATTAAGAGGTCTGACTCGATGCCTTCCATGGCTCGGTATATAAACCTGCGACAAACCAGATCCTAGGTGTTGATCAAGGCTCATCTCATTCCATTTGATTGTCGAAAGAACCAAATTCATATCAACTTCAACATTAGTGATTACTTATTGCATTAGCAAGTTGGAAGTTAGTTTGATCCATGGTCTACCCAAAATCTTGAGACTTGCGCTGGGACTTGTCCGGTTGATCCAATACCTCGATCGATCCCATACTGATTTTGTTTTCTAGAAGTCCTCTCAAGGAAGATTCCATGGCTTTCCCTGCGGCTCCGGGCTATACTAACCCAGGTGGCACTGCGCCTGAGGGCAGTGCTGCTGCTGCTGCCGCCGCAGTGCTACCGCCATATATTGACCTGGATCTTTCGAAGAGAGGTCTTGTCACAAGCACCAATTCTGGACCCGATGAGGACACTAGAATTATCAGAACGACGCTCATGAAGAATGTAAATGGCCATTTGCTGCTGAATGACGGTTCCCGAGATGTGCCGTTGCGTATTTGCATCAGCCAGGGCCATGGCGTTTTGGTCACCTCACATATATTGGATCACTTGGAGAGCCTTGGCCAAGACCTTAAACCGCTGAGTACTCAATCCAACGCATTTAAGTGGATACAAGACGTGCCCGAACGACGACGTAGAGGCGAAGCATTTGGGCAATCTCAACAACGGGGCCCACTGAAAGCCAGTAGGCGTCGCAAGGCATTTAGGATTGATTTCCAAGTTCAAGGGTCAGGACCACCATTCGGCAACTTCTTTGGAATGCGAATGTATGCAGGCGAAGCAAAATGCATCCCACTCAGGTCCGGTGATACAGATATGTGGATCGGTATCACGGCAGCCGATGGATCCACTCAGCCATGGGCCCGTTACGTCGCTGCTCTCGACAGCCCGATTCGGCTGGAGCAAGTTGCACTAAGGCCACCAAACGGCTTTCTCTTCCACGTTACGATTGATACTGGTGAGCATCCAGCAATAGCATGGATGCGGGGACAAGAACCAAAGTCTTTTGATGAGCTTTGCCGCGAGGTTTATGAAGAGCCAGAGGTCACGGTGCCGCAGCTTTCCGAAGCCGACAGAGTGGCATCCAGAGCCTGGCTAGAGACACGAGTGAGAGAAGAACTGCGAGCACAGGAGCGGCAAACCCGGCAAGACAGAGACCAAGCAGGACAGGCACAACCGGACCGAGGTCAAGCTTTGCGACAGGATGAACAGCGAAGTCGAGCAGCGAGATATCAACAACAATTACAAGAAAATCGACCCATCCCGATTAGCCCCTTTGCGCGACAAAATCCACCGCAGACGGCCAGCGCAAGCATGGGGGCTCCTCCGCCACCTGGAACGTATGGGCAACTTACTGATCGCGATATACAACCAGAGCCGACACGGATGACCAGCTCAATGATGGGAAATCTTCCGCCAACTGAGCCGCCAATGACAAGGGAACAGATGATACGGAGAGGGGGACGGAATCCGTTTTATTATGAACCCGAAAGAGAACGAGATCTATCCCAAACGACAAGGTCAATGGGGAGCCTTGCTCTGACTGAGCCGGTAGGAGCGCAATTTGCAGGGGGGGAGACAGGACGGCCAGGTGGACCGCAGCGGCGATATACTGATCGCGACAGCCCTGACGATGCCGACGTATTGAGGGATGAAGCCGGTCACCCACCGAAAGCCCAAAAGAAGGGTTCTCGAGGGGAAGCACGGCCAGGACAAGCGCCATCTCGGGAATCCCAAACAACCAGGATATTTTCAGGACCGGGTAGCCGTTCTATCCTCAATCCCCCATCGCCAGCACCCCAATCAGGGGACCGTGGTGGAAATCGAGATAAGAAGGCTAAGAACGTTCCCAAACGAACAAGGTGATTATCATGTATATGAGGAGTACAGAGTCTGGGGGGTTCCAGACAGTGGGAGTCGAGATAGTCGGCTGAACGAGGAGCGGCTGGATATGTACGGAGTAGCCCTCAGGGTGTTGCTAGATGACATTCTCGAGTACCGATGCAACTGGTGTATCTAGCTTCTCGGAGAGGGCTATCTCGCGAGAGTGCTTAGGAAGGAATGTGCAAGTAATCTGAATTTAGACACCACTGGGCTGGGGCAGCTGGACCAATAGCCTGGCTAATCATTAATCATTTACAAAATATTGAGAATGTTTATCAGTGGTTCGAACAGGCCGCCCTTGGCTCTGAGATAAACCCCTGCATGGGCTGATCCGAAGCGGGTGACGATCCACAATCAGTAATATGCCCAATGAAATGTAGGGGTCAAGCAAAGCTCGTTGCGCTTGCTTCTCCCTTCTCCCTACGAACAGGTGCATTTTTCCATGTTCCCAGCGAGTGTAGGGAGATCAGCAAGTAATGTTGAGTCTCGATCACCTTGGAAGAATAATGAATTTAAGCATATCAAAGTCAGGGGAAAATCTGAAAATCTGAAAGTCCATTGTGGGATAGAGATCCCCTTCAGGAGGCACTCGACAGCTCTCCTGGCAGGTGTCACAGTCTTGGCACGGCATTGGCACTGAGGATGGGTACTGCACCATTGGTATTTTAGTGAATTAACCAGCGTGCTTAGTGCATCATAAGAAGTAGATATCTGACTTACTAGACACTAAATCACCAATTGATATCGCAGGCTGTCGACACTAAGACAGGCCTAAAATCAGGCACCAGAGTCACTAACTATATATACACTAGCGGATTACTATTTGCCCAAAGGCCACTACCCCCAGCGCCCCTCCTCAGACCCAAGCCCGGCCAGCAGCCAGACCCCAATGGGCTGCTGCATCGATGCCCGCATCTGCGCCTGGGGGTCCGTCACCGCCAGTTTCAACCAAGGTTACGTTTTTCTATAATCGTCCCATGCAGTACTCCGTACTCCGTATATGCCACGACTACGAGTACTCCAACGCACCACCACCACTCCGTACTCACTCCCTCAATCCATGAACAACCTGAGCCCTCCAGTCCAATTATCATTCTTCCCACCCGACAACATACAGTAGTCTCGTCGCTCCCGCCTCCGCTCTCCATCCATCCTCCTATCCCAATCAATGCCACCCTACATTCTTTTGGCATCATGCTTTAGCGAGAAGTGTGCCATCATCTAGACTATTCATTGAACACTCGCTTTTGACCCCCACCACTACCTGGCATTCTACTTGCAGGTTGCAAGCTCTCTTCCCAAAACCACATTGGCTGCGCTGGTCGCCCACACGACAACTGGCATAACGAATATCGCCTGTCCTAGATCTACCACCCACCCCTCACTCCGGAGTTCTCAATAACTAGCGTACATCACTGGCACCAACTCTCGACTCTTCTCTTGACCGTGAGCAAAATCGCCATTTACAGCCCATGGCAGACACCACTCTTCGGAAGCAAGTAGACATGGCAACTCTCCGAGATCAAGAGAAATTGGAACAGATCCCACATTTGCCTGCCGACCACCGACAACATAATGTCTCGCCGCAAAAGAGGGCATTGCTTAGATGGCAACAGAAAGGCAAAGAGAAGAGCAGTATAGCATTGGCATGCACCTGGGTTGTGGACCATCAAATCAGTAAGACTCGATTCAATAATGCTCAATTATGGCCTCCATTGCTAACCAAATGTCGCAGCTATATCATTAAACTTCATATCAATACTCTTTTTCATCCACCTAGTCTTCCCCTCGGCGCAACACCACACTCAGAAGTTCTTTCGCATTTCGTACTTTAACCCAGCCACTGGCACCTATGCCCTTGGCTGGGACGATATTTTCTTTGTCTTCTACTGGATCGTCGTTTTCACCGGTCTGCGATGTGCCGTCATGGATCACCTGCTCACCCCGCTGGCTTCTGTACTGGGTATCAAGAAGAAAAAGCCCAAGGTTCGCTTCGCCGAGCAGGCCTGGATCTTCATCTATCCCTCCTTCTCCTGGAGTATAGGCATGTACATCATATACAATTCAGACTACTGGCTCGACCTGCGTGCACTGTGGAAAAATTGGCCCATCCGAGAAATGGACGGCCTGGCCAAGTGGTACTACCTCGTTCAGTTCGGTTTCTGGCTACAGCAGATTGTCGTGGTAAATATCGAGGAAAGGAGGAAAGACTACCACCAAATGTTCACACATCATGTCATCACGTGCATTCTGATGCTCGCCTCCTATGGTTATCACCAGTATCGTGTTGGTACTCTTATTCTCTGCCTCATGGACAGCGTTGACATCATCCTGCCCTTCGCCAAAATTTTGAAGTATCTCCACTTCAACGTGGCTTGCGATATCGCGTTTGGAGTCTTCATTGTGACCTGGTTCATTACCAGACACGCGCTCTATATGACCGTCATGTACAGCATTTACACTCATATTCCCCAAGAAATCCAGTATGGCTGTTACAAAGGCAGTGTGCAGAATCTCCAGGGTCCAATGCCTGTACCAAATGGTTGGGACCACTTGACACAGCCCTTCCGGGACCCGGTAGGGTTGGTTTGTTGGAATAACAATATCAAATGGGCCTTTCTGTGGATGCTTGCAGCTCTTCAAGTTGTCCTTCTTATTTGGTTCATCATGATTGTCAGAGTCGCCTATAAAGTGATTACAGGGAAAGGGGCTGAGGACGTGCGATCCGACGACGAAGACGAAGAGGAGGAGGAGGAAACCACACTCGACGAGAAGAAACCCCTGATCGACAATGTCCATACCTGTGTCGAACCCCAGCCTTTCCTCGAGAGGGAGGTCCTGAGCACAGACCCAGGTTTCTCGGTTTCCAAATCAGCATCCTCGCCTCGCAGATCGAAGCAGAAATCGAATGCTTCCCCGTCATCTCTAGTCCGGACCTCGAGCGCCGGTTCGTCGAGCTCGACCAGCAGGAAAAGCTACGACTCCGCACACGCCTCGGGTATCAACCTCTTGGCAGGGAGTAGTGATCGAAAGGAGTTACTTGGACGCATTGGATGTGACAAGGGATCAACATCGGACTGATAGGGTGGTTGTTTGGTTGAATTTTTGATTGATTGATTATTAGGTTAGGGTTAGCCTTGATCATTCCTGAGCTCTGTCCTCTGCTCTGCATGGACATAGAAGGAAGCGAGAAATTGAAAGAAACCGAGAACGCGAACGAGATACCCCAGTTGCCGCACCTCCGCCTATGGCGTCACGATAAGATAGAATAGCGAACGCCCACTCATTTATTTTCCTTTTCATCTTTTGGCGTCCCTTTTCTTCATATGAGGCGCGTTGTCTTTCATGGTTGCTTCATGAACCGGATTGGATCGTACCGGCGCGATTCTAGATGCAGTGAGCGGGCGAGCGACTGAGCCATACCGCTCAACGATGCATGTGCATATGCATGGTCGGAGAAAAACGACCTTGACGGCTTTCTAGCAGGGGGAGTGAGTCCCTCCTCCCTTTTTTCCCTCCTTTTTGGGTTACTATACGGCGATCTATCCCGGTGTGGACTGGCAGGGGGTGGACAAGAACAAGGATATGGACATGCTGGCTGAACAGCATGCGAAGCGAAGCGGAAGATAGAGGGGGGGGGATGAAAGTGATGACCGCACAAAGAGACAGATACGCAGGCACAAAGAAAGAAAGAAAGACAGACAGACAGACAGATTCGAAACGAATTGAATGAGATGATATGCTATGCTATGCTATGACAGGCCATAGAGATAGGAATCGATTCCTCGTGGATTTCCGCATGTCAGCTTCCGCATTTCCCTCTTGCAGTCCCTCGTCGTGAGTAGCGGGAGAGGAACTATATCCACACACCTAGGCACGTGAGGGAGCGCGGGAGGGAGGGAGCGAGCTTCATAGTTACTCTGCATGTACGCAAGGCTACTTACTCTATGCCATGTAGTATGTGTATGAGGTGGACAAGTCGATGCATAAGTACCTTACGCACACAACCCAGATATATTGAACTGCGAAAAACGAGTAAGCGATTGGAGCAGGATAGAGATGGACGCACGGACTAGAGCGGTATTGTATTATCACTTTGACAAAGGCCCTGTAGGCAGAATCTGCTGCAACCGCTGGCCAATGCAAACCAGTCCAGGAAGAACCTAATGCCTTTTCGTCTGGATGCGTCGAAAAAGGCATCTTCTAATCTAAAGTTACAACCATGGTCCTACGAGCTGGAAGGCTTGAGGAGATTTTTCTTTCGCCGTCTCCATTGAGCAAGGCACAGAAGAGTTGTCGAAACCCAACACCAGGAATGAGATGGGAAAGACTACAAGTACAAGCCCTCCGGCTCACCCTCGTTCTTGGTCTTCATCACGTTCTCTTTGGCGCTTCGGAAGTCCGCCATGTTGACTCGCATTCTGCGTTCTCTCAGCGCACGCAAACCTGCTTCGGAGCAGATTGCTTTGATGTCGGCACCGGAGAGATCATCCTTCTGGGCAATGAATTCATCAAGATCGACATCTTCGGCCAGACTCATCTTGCTGGTATGGAGAGTGAAGATCTTCTTCTTGGTGTTGGTGTCCGGGTTCTCAAAGAGAATCTTTCGATCAATACGTCCTGGTCGAATCAATGCAGGGTCGAGGGTTTCGATCTTGTTGGTCGCCATGATAACTTTGACATCACCTCGATCGTCGAATCCATCCAATTGGTTCAGAAGTTCAAGCATAGTTCGTTGAATTTCTCGCTCGCCACCAGAAGTTGATTCGTATCGTTTTGTTCCAATAGCGTCGATCTCGTCGATGAAGACAATACTGGGAGAGTTTTCAGCGGCAACCTGGAAAAGTTGTCTCACTAATCGCGGACCATCTCCGAGGTATTTCTGGATAAGTTCCGATCCAACAATTCTCAGGAAGGTGGCAGATGTTTGATTGGCGACAGCTTTGGCAAGCAAGGTCTTTCCTGTACCAGGAGCACCGTATAATATAACACCTTTTGGTGGTTTAATACCCATCTCTTCATACAGCTCAGGATGTAATAAAGGCAACTCGACAGCCTCGCGGACTTCCTGGATTTGTTGTTCCAAACCACCAATATCGGCATAGGACTCGGTTGGAGCTTTGTCGAGTTTCATGACAGACACTAACGGATCGGCGTCATCTGTCAGGACGCCAACAACAGAGACGGACTTGTGATGTAGTAGGATGGAGGCGCCAGGTTCAAGAAGGTCCTTGTCGACAAAGGACATGATAGAGACATAGTATTCGGGGCCGGTAGCACTGGAGACAATTGCGTGATCATCGTCGATAAGCTCTTCGAGATTGCCAACACCCATAGGACTCCCTCGCATATCATCGACTCGACTCCTCTCGTCCGCGTTTCGATCGAGAGCTTCACCATCAGCAGCAACAGCCGGAGTTTGCGATTGAGCAGCCTTCGCTTTTCTCAGTCGCTCTTGGTTTTCAACATATTCTTCCTCTAACAAAAGATGATCGTGAACTCTTTGCATTCTCAAGTATCGGAGCTTGCATCTTGCGGTGGGATAGATTGTAGGAAGTTTTGCGGCGGCATTGGGGCCAGCCTGCTTGCGCTTCCTTCGGCCGATCCTCGTGGTAGGCTGGGGTGGCGGCTCGTACTTTGGCTTATCTTTCTAGGAAAGGGATTAGTTGCTGATCGAGTTTGCGAGTGGGATGATATGATACCTTCTTGTCCTTCTCGTCCTTTCCTCCGTGTCCGGGAGGGCCGCCTCCCAGGTTGGATTGTTGATTTCCCTAGCAGACAGTTAGTACCGGGGCAAGTGTGGCAACGAGGAGCAGCGTGATTGCATACCATTGTAGATGAGATAAAGAAGTGTGACGACCCAGATAGATTCAACAAATGGAGTGTCGAGGTGAAAATGGAATGATGATGATAGAAAAAGCGAGTTGAATCGTTCGAGGTGATTACTACGCTGGCGAGCGAAGGAAGGCCAGGGATGCGTGACGATAGCCCGTCGCGCCTGGCGGAAGATTTAGTAGGTTGTCAACCAACTATGTTCTTAGTGAGCCCTCTCTTTGAGTAAGAGCCAATGTTAAGGGAGGCTAGTAATTTTAGCCAATAACTGACGACTAAAATAAGGCACGTCGTTTAACAGAGAGCCAAGACACTATATCATTAGAGTCATATTTTGTGAGGTGACATCTGCGCTAGTAGAAATTAGTGTGTCTAGCTCAAAGGCTCACTAAAAACAGTCATGTTGCGTCAGACTCAGACCCTAATTAGGCGGAGGTCGCTCTCTGCATCTCCGAAGATTGAAAGTGAGGCTTTGTCCTGCTTGGGGTCAAACCACTGAACCACTGCCATCCTCCATCAGCCTATCTGACATTTTCCTTCGGCCACAAACCAGGCACCACGTCCATAGTGGCTGTGTGCATCTGTGTGACACATTCTCCCTTATACTAACTTACCATTGTCCATCTCATCCCGTCTCTATCTCAACATCATTCGCAAATACCCCTCCATTACTTGCGCTTCTTGACCCTCCTTCCTTCCATGTGATTCTATCCTGCGGGACATTAAGGCTCATTCTCTTACTCGCTTTGAAATTTCCTGGTCCTACACTCTTTGATCACGCTCAATCTCAGCTTGCTGCTCTTCTCTTATCAACCTCGCAACATCAATCCGCATTCCCTGCTGCCTGTAGCCCGCCGGAACTTGTCAAGGCGGACGTTCTGGTCCTCTCAGACCCCTCTCACGCAATACCCTGCCATCTACCTCCAACACATAATGGCCGGGCACAAGGCTAGGCGGATAGCAAAGGATCTTGCAGATGTGCGTGCAGATACTACTTCTCAGATTTTTGCAGAGGCTGTGGGTGACAACATTACAAATCTGAGAGGCTCATTTCGTGGTCCGTCCGGAACTCCATACGAGGGCGGTACGTACGAGGTGTCCATCAATATTCCAAATGAATACCCATTCAAGCCACCGGTGATGAAATTCACCACAAAGATCTGGCATCCCAACGTTTCCAGTCAAACTGTGAGTAGTGGTACCTCATGCGCGAGTCGTATACAAGTTTACAAGCTAACCATGGCTCCAGGGTGCCATCTGTCTAGACACCCTCAGCACAGGCTGGTCACCTGTGTTAACCATCAAATCTGCCCTGATCTCGCTTCAATCCCTTCTCAGCTCTCCCGAGCCCAAAGATCCACAAGATGCAGTTGTCGCACAGCAGTTAATCAAAAACCCCAAAGAGTTTGAGCGACAAGCAAAGGAATGGGCCGTCAAATACGCAGGAGCACCTAAATCCAATATTGGAGAGAGCAGTGGTGGGTCAACTGCACAATCCATTGAGGAGGCTGAGAAGGCTGGTGAAGAACGCGAAGCTGCAGCCAACATCGCAGTATATGATGGATACAACAAAGAGTTGATTGATCGTTTTGTGATGATGGGATTTGACGTTGAGCGAGTAGTAGACGCATTCAACTATGTTGGCATCGACCGCAACGGCGGACAAGACTATGAGCTTGAGGAGGCTTACATGGGCGACATCACTGCCCGGCTGTTGGGTGAGCCATAAGGGGGCTAGGCCTCTGATGATTCTACTGCATAGAAGCGTTGGTGTTTTCACGGGATTTCGGGATGACCAACGCATTGTTTTGGCGTTGGAGATGTAAACCAAGAGATTTTACATGGACATGCAGAAATTGATAAATGAGACATTCATTGACCCATGGTGTACCTTCCTCAACGTAAGCAATAGCGAGTATTAAAAACATTGGTTGTAGACCTAGCATTTGGCATTGTTCCTGGTCCTGGCCACTTGCCTTGCCGTCCTAGCAATAGTAGAGAGTAGGAAACCAGGCAATTAATTCCCTTCCGAATTTTCAACCAGTATATAATAATCCAGCTCAGCAAGACGTTGTGCACGGTGAGACTATCGCCCGCGATCTTTTGAGCCATTACTATGATCTGAATGCGGTCAACCGTGGCTCAACACCAGTGACCGTACCGAACCAAAATAAATATAATTCACTGTTCTTAATCTCACGTTCTCAACACATCAGCACATTACCCCACCACTACAAATACACAAGGTGCATACATATTACATTCACTGATTCAAGAATCAGACCTCATAATTCAAACCAATTACAAAATCATGAGGCAATCTTGACTACGAGAAAAGTGATATCCGGCAACTCAAAAACCGTGAAAATGATCGAGGACGACGCCTACCGTTCCTCTTCGCAATATCGATATTGGTCCTATACGAAGGAATCTCTACAAGAAATACGTCAAAACACCAATGACCTAGCGTCTGAAAGAGTCCGAGCAGCTTTTAGACGAGTGCAAGCCTCCAAGTCACCTTCTCACCGCAATGGAGATTCAGCGAACGGCTCGAGCTCAGAGCCAGGCGGTGCTAAGACTCTGAGTGACGCAGACGTCCAGACTTTGACCGCCGATGAAGAATTGAAGATCGTGGAATGGGGATGCCAAAAGATTATGGACATGGGTGAAGCAATGACTCCTCGGGTGCCCAGTGCTGTTGTGGTATGTTTCTCACCTCTAGGCATCTTGCGACCTCGATAGCTGTTCTTTGAAGAGTTTTTGACTTATCATATCTTTCCAGGCAACTGCAGTCCAATATCTCCGTCGCTTCTATTTGACCAACAGTCCTATGACATACCACCCAAAGCAAATCATGATGTGTGCTTTATACCTGGCAACTAAGGCCGACCACTTCTACATCTCACTACCACGGTTCATCGCCGAATTGAACAATGTCTCTGAAGAGAATGTTAAGGCGCCCGAGTTCTTACTACTACAGGGGTTGAGATTTACTCTAGATGTACGACATCCCATGAAAGGGCTCCCTGGCGGACACGTCGAGATGAGCGATTTGGCCGAGGAGGGGTCACTGGACCACGTGGAACCCGGCAAGGCCGGTGCGAAAAGAATCGGCGCAGCTGCAGACCACGCGAAGAGACTGCTCGCCACAGCGGCCCAATTTACAGATGCTTACTTTCTCTACACGCCCAGTCAGATCTGGCTTGCTGCGGTCATGGTCGCAGACAGAGCTCTTGCGGAAAGCTACATTGAAGCGAAAATTAACGGTATACAGGCACTGGGAGCCGCCAGCGACACTGTAGTAGATAAGTTGAAGCAGAAGCTACTAGCGACGATATCGTCTTGCGCTGTACTACTCGAGTCCTACAGATCGCCCGAGGATGACGCCGCACAGAGAAAGGAGATGAAGCGGATCGGCAAGAAGTTGACTGTCTGCCAGAATCCAGAGAAGATGGACATTGTCGCCGTTGCGAGGGCCAAGGCGGCTGAAAAAAGAGAAGGTGAGAGTGGCAGTGATGCCGAGAAGGCGCTCAAGAAGCGTAAGCTCGAGCGGGAGACCTTGCAGAACGACGGCGATGTCTTCGGTCCAGACTTGAAGGACGTTAGTAACAAGTGAGCTTCCTAGCCTGCTTGATGGGTTTGCGGTCAGATAGAAGTGGAAAGATTCGATTGGAGAGACTCAATTTTCGATTTCATTTTCAGGGTGAACTAAGGATAAAAACCCGTGATTCAACATGGGTCGATAGGCTGGGTTATATCGAGCGACAGTGTACTATTATTTTGAGCAATGATGGGTTTTTTACATCTTTACAAAAGCTCTTTGTCATCAGGTTAAGACCCGACGGGGATTCTACAAATAAAAACTCACGAAACTCATGTGATGTTGGAGAACCCTTCCGCCCCAGCAGATTTTGATGAATCAGAGGTGGGGCAATGTTACGATGCGATTTAATTATTTATTTACAAATTACCAGGTGGGTGCCAGGGGTCCAGATTGCGTCAGTGGAATCCGAGACCTTCTGCAGGATTAATATTAGTCGCCCGAAGAAGTACGTTGTATTGATGACTTAGCTTGGTGGATATTTAAACCTTCGCACGGATGGTTCCTCCTTTCAGCAATCCAGCCGCTCAACGTTTCGTGTTTACTTTGGTCACTATTTATTGAGAGCTATTCTCGTTCATTTTGAGCGCTAGGTGCTATCAAGCCATCCGAGTCCCCGACTGTGAGTTACACACATGTCGACAGGCAAATATAACGTTGGTGTGATTGGCTATGGATTGAGTGCGAAGACCTTCCATATACCATTCATCACTGCAGTGCCAGAGTTCAATCTCTATGCTGTTGTCCAGCGAAGCCCAAAGCCAAATGATGACGCAGCAAACGACCATCCCGGAATCAAATCATATCGTTCAGTAGACGATTTGGTCAAGGACGATCAGGTGCATCTTGTCATCGTGACGACAGCACCGGAGTCACATCTCCCACTAGCTAAGCAAGCACTGCAGGCTAAGAAGCACGGTGAGTTAGAGTGGTCACATATTGTGCTGTTTCTGATTTCATGTTGATATATTTTAGTTGTTGTGGAGAAGCCGTTTACACCTACATCTGCGGAGGCGCGGGAGCTCGTCGATCTTGCAAAGGCACAAGGCGTCGTTCTTACGGTGTATCAGAATAGACGCTGGGATTCCGACTTCTTGACGCTCAAGAAGTATATCGATGATGGAACTCTTGGGCGAGTCGTCGAGTTTGAGACGCACTTTGACCGACACCGTCCGGAACCTCCAGCGGACAACTGGAAGGCATATGCCGCTCCTGGCACTGGCGCGGTCTATGATCTTGGAACCCACCTAATAGACCAAGTTGTGCACCTGTTTGGTCTACCGAAACGAGTCACCGGATTTGTAGGTTCACAACGAGCAGTCAACACAACAGGGCTTGAAGACTCGGCCACGGTGCTGCTCCATTATGATAAACTGCTGGTGACCGTTAAAGCTGGCGTGGTGAGTCCTGAAGTTAATCAATTGAGATTCTGGGTACGCGGTGAGAAGGGATCGTTCAAAAAATTCCACCTAGACCCCCAGGAGGATCAATTGAGAAAGGAAGGGCTAAAGCCAGGAGACAAGAACTACGGAATCGAGCCAGAGTCTCATCATGGCACACTGAACCTGTCTCAAGACAGCAAAATCACGAGCCAGGTGGTTCCCACCGTGGAGCCTCCTACTTATGTTGAATACTATCGCCGTCTTGCGCAAGCACTCGGCGGTGATGCTTCAAAAGTTCCTGTCCCCCCAGAGGAGGCACTCAATGTGATTAGGCTGGTAGAGCTCGCGAGGGAAAGTTCTAGATCGGGCAAAACATTAGAGGTTTAGCACCGGTTGCCATTTGGTCTTGCATGCATAGCATTCTTGCCTAACCGACATGGGTATTACGATCAGGTTTCAAATGCCAATTTATTATTATGGATTCCATTCTATTCTATGTACGGAGTATGTGTCCTCCATACTATGGCCGTCCCATTCGCTACGGGTGAGGGTCTACTTGCGGTACCGTACTTGGTATGTGGCACTCCAAGTCAGAGCGCTGTGCCGTAATATTTTTTCCCCAAACCCGGTCTTATTTGACATGCGATCCCAAAGCCATTGCGATTCCACTTAATAGTACGACTCCATTCTCCTCTCCTATGCTATCGTGTCTAGCTGCTACTACTTTTCAAATGAAAGCAGTTTCGGTGTGTTCATGTTTAATGGATATCACAAGGTCGTCCACGGCTCCCACGGGTCCACACACTTCGGCAGTCTCTTGAGATTTAAGACAACATGCTGCCATGCGGAATTGACCATCAGTCAAGCATTGCGCGTTGAGAAGACTGACGACCGGCACCTTACATGCTGCAGCAGGGACCATGGCGGCGCTAGACGCATCCACTTTCGAGGACCTACTCGACAGTTTTGCTCACCAGACATGGCCAGCAACTTCAGACGCTTCCATGTCTTACCACAGCGAGCGGCTGAAAGTGAGAGGAGATATGACATCATTAGAGCCCACAAGAACTCTTTACGTCGTTTCCACGATTCGTCGAGACATCGTTTCGTGAATTCTCCTTTTCACTGTACTGCCCGACCGAGACCGCGGCAAAGATCCATCCCGCTTTCTCCCACACCAGACCCACTGGCCAAAGTCAATAGAGGCCTTGGCCGGCCTGCCGACCACGTTCTATACCCGGGGATTGAAAGTCTACTGAATCCAGAGGAGAAAAGAGAGGAGTTACGGATTGCCGAAGAAAAAGAGAAGAGGCTTATCCGATCGGAAATGGAACGGGCACAGGCCGCACATCTTCGCTTCAAGCAGCATATACAATTAGAGTACCAAAAGCTCAGCGCTTTCTCCCTCACTAAGGCAGATCTAGAACGAGCGGTGAAGGCAGCACGGATCAAGGCGAAATTCGACAAGATCCGAGCTTGGCGTTTGCGTATCCAAACAACGATGGAGACAAGGCTCGCCAAGCTTCGGTTCAAATCTGTTCATGCCCTGAAAGAAATTGATTCTTCAGTCGAACTCGTTGATTCTGGGCTCCGACAATGGCATCAATCAGTGGCCAAGTATCGTAGGGAGCTCGTTGGGGTTGGGCAACGTCTAGAAGTCACAATGACCACATTGAGGGCTGGCACCAGTGAAGAGAGTGGCGAAGATCTTTTCTCTCGGGGAAGAAAGGCTTTTGGTATTGCCGCTGAGTCCTTTGGGGAGCTGGTTGAATGCACCTCTGTGAGCGGGCTTGTGCAACTCGCTAGCGAACTCGCTCCATACTGCGCATCTTCTGCGACTGATCTATCACGACAAGAGAGATCTTGGAAGTTCCTTGCAGCCCTAGAGAATAAGGATCTGCGAAAAATTCTCATCGATTTGGCTTTCTGGAATATTGGTTCATTGTCCGTTTATTCGGACATTGGACTTCAAATGCACTACTACAGACGGTTGCGCTCTAAAGGGATTATGTACAAAGCCATGCCAGAGGTTTTTGCCCATGACTACAAGCAGCTTTTCGTCGTACATCTGTTTCGCCTATATTCTACAAACTCTACGGACATCGACAGCTACATTCGTCGTTTGCGGAATGTTATCGCTTTCTGTCGATCTGGCTCTTTGCGATATGATGGATACCTGTTAAAAATTCAACCAATGTTAACCTCGTTTGAGGCCCAGCAAGCTCTTGTTGAGATCAGGAGCGTGCTCGAACCTCTGGCCATTTTGGATGAAGGTGGAGACCTTCCGCTTCAGCATGCGCTCTTCCTCGACCTCCGACCATTCTATGATTCACTCGTTCAATTACATCCAATACGGGAGGACCTCCAAAAACTCGGCGATTTCTCCATGGAACTCGCTGAAACAGAGACACCCCGGAATCAGAATCTGATAGCTCGAGCATGGGCAATGGCATTGCATCAAGCCAAGGTCACTCAGATAATCCGTGATACTCAACATGCTCTTGAAATGGTCAGGATATGGCGGGCCATTGCAAATGTGGCACTGGGCATTCACAAAACACCCACAAGACATCACTGGCTCCCGATCGAGAAACCTCATCATCCTGAGCTTAGTTTGAAGCTCAAGCTTGAGAAGTTGCCACTACTACCGGATAGCGCTACATCTGCCGAAGTAGTTCCTGCTGGCTCGTGGCTTCCATTATCGCCATCATTGTATCCACTAGATGGAGTCGTCCCCATCCATTATGTGACAACTCCGAGGTCCCTTCAACTTGTCTCACAGCTACTTGCACGCTCGAGTGTTCTCGGCATTGATCTTGTCTTGTCAAGTCCTCCCAAAACTGGGTGGCTCGCTATGAAATCTAGAATAAATTTTCTTCTAATTGCGAGCGAGCACCATGTTGCCATCGTGGACATGGATTGTATGCCTCCAAGTTTGAGCCCAGTTCTCTACCCAATATTGCAACAGACTCTTGGAAATCCAAGGATAGTGAAAGTTGGTGTGCATACTGAGCTGCAGCGCCGCATATTGTGGACTGACAACGGCATTGAGCTTGTTAATGCTGTCGATCTAGCCCCTGGGCACTTACCTCCTCGAACCAACAACGAACCTACGTTTACGACCCTGTCGACGATGGTTGATGCCAATCTCGGCAGTCCACTACCGAAGATGTTATCCAAGAAAGCAATTTTAGCTGCTGCTGGAACAAAAGATCCTATCCTGTACTTTGGATGTAAGTTTCCTCATACTTGGGCCCAAAAGGCAAGTTCTGACTTCAGTGCTCTAGATCTGGCCTCCCGCCCTTATGCTGCACTCCAGCTACTCAAGAAGGCTGATCCATACGGGAGCCAGCAGTTAATGACTAGATTACCAGGAGCAGGCCTCGGCCCTGTTATTGTACACCCTTTGCCCAACGACTCCCCCTGCCCAGCTAGGCAACTGAAGATGTCCCCCCCACTCCAGTGGAAGAGGGATGAATACCTTGAAGTCCTCGTTCAAAAGTTGTGTAGCCTCATGATTAACAAGAATGCCTACCTACGCACCCGTCAAGTCTCATTCAATGAGGGTTGGCGGCGCTACATTCTGCAGGGATACATTCGTCTGACAACATTTGGCCAGTCACTTCATGAGGTCCATTATTTTCTCAATGCTCCAACCCTGCGAGCAAAGTCCGAAAAGGCAGACTTCCCCCCAACGTTCCAAGCCATGATCGAAAAGTTATTTCCCCTTCTGCACTTCGTCACGTCAAGTAAACCACGATCTCATGGCCTACTTGCGTTTGCACTCCTCTCTCTGGTGAGATCAGCCGGCCTGCCTTTAAGCTCGGAGCACGAGTCAATGCTCAGAACAGCCTGTGAGAGATTCAATCGTGGCGAGGGAAGTGAGTTGGACACTCAGGGAATCCGTCTTATAGATACACCAGCAGTTCAAAAAGGACGAAAGGTGGCATCTAACATTAAACTCCCCGTTGATTGCCCTTCGGTCGTTACCCCGTCTTCTGGAAGATCGGGTTCAATAGTCTCTCCCTCAATCCCAGTGACTCGCCACAAGCCGGGGCCGCTCTCAATGCGACCAGTTGAGTTACGGAATCCACAGGAAGGAAAGAAACCACAAACGAAAAAGGCTACCGAAGTAAATGCCAATAACTCTGACTCAACCAGTCGACACACCCAGGAATCTCGCAATATCATATCTTCTCGCACTCGAAGTCCGCATCCTCTGCGGCGCGATGCTAAAGTCGCGAAGAAAGCCAGAAAAGATGAGAAAATAACTGGTGAAGGAACTGGTGAAGGAACTGGCACAAGACCCAAGCTTGATTCTGCCTCTTCTTCTGAGAGCGTCAATATTTCTTCCAGTGGACGCCGGGTTCGGTCTGGCACCAGCCATGTACCAGCCTGTGAGGGTAGGTCCCGAGCAGTGAAAGACCAGCAACCTACAGATACTGTCCCTGCCGATGAAGGGAAAGTAAAAGTGAAGCTGGAAGACGAGTCACCGCCCAAGCCAAAGCTGCAGACCATTGAGAAGGAGACGCGCTGGAGCCAGCAGCAGCAGCAGCAGCAGCAGCAGCGTCAGGAAATACCCATCTCCCGTGTACCGTCCACGCCTAGGATAGCTCGTGTGCCAATCGCGAAGGCTGCACGGCTACCTCCACGACTTCCTGCACGCTCCTCGTCTCGTCGCTCAAAAGTACCGTCGCCACGTGGCCCCGGTTTCCGTAGAGTGACCCTTATACATCGGAAGTAGGCATGAGAGGCTTAGCTTCAATTCACTGGACTTCAGTATGGCAAACACAACGTCCACACCCTACAGGCAGCACGAAAGATGCATATGCCGAACGTTAGATGCGAGAACACCCTGTGCATGGAACAAGCAACAAGCAGAGACGGTCCCGTGCATGGGGGAAAGAGGAGGGAGACGCAGAGGAAGTGAAAGTTTTTACGATCTTGAATGTACCAATGGATAGATAGATACAGGTGGGAAAAGGAACAGGCTGTACATTATTAGATTGAGGTTCATACATGTACAAATGGCAACTACCAATCAATATTATATTATATCCCTCTCAATCTTGCTCTGATTTCATTACGCACAGGTAGAACCGTCCGGCCAAGCTGGCTTTAAAGCCAGAGAAAGGAGGTCTGGGAATCAACTAGAAATTAGACTAATAACAAGCCGACAGCCTGATTTTGGTATCCTCCCTTTTAGAATTTTACTGGGGTCTCATGGGAGAGAAGTGGTTCTTTTGAGAGTCGAGGATCGGAGTAGTTACTTGATCATTATGGAGACTTAAATAGGCCGTACGTTGATATGCTGTGCTTAGTGCGCCGTAGGAATGAATGATCACTACGTGGCCGAGATGGAGCGTGTACGGAGTACACCTGAGTCGTTACTTGAAACGACCATGTAATGCTAGGTAAGGAGAAGAAAGGGTACGCAGGCAGGGATATAGGAGGTAGTCTAGAAGAGAAAGTAAAGAACAGGGGGTATTCAAGATTTATTACTTGCTAAATAGATAGACTAATTAGATACCAACACGCTACAGATGGACTGCGCTGCATCCAACGATGAATCCCCAGCCGTGCCGCCTGCACTACTCAGCCCCTGCCCCAGCGCCTCCAGAACCTGCTAGCACCACCGCTAGCAGTGCGCTTTCCACCCGCGCCAGCGGTATCCCTTCGCGCAACGCGCCAGTAATAGACGGGGACACCACTAACCACAAATGCAATGACAATGACGGTCTGCAGGGGCTGGGCGATAACGGCTCGGCTGACTAGGAACAGGCTGACGCAGCAGAAGATAATCGGGGTGGTGATCCAGGTGCGGTAGGGGCGCTCGAGGTGCGGCTCGCGGATCCGTAGGACGATCAGGCCCAGCACCGTCAGAAAATAAAAGGTGTAGCCGGCGACGCCGTAGAAGGTGATGAGGGTCTCGAACTCACCAAGGCAGACGTAGACGGTGGTCAGAGCAGCGTTCAGTAGCATCGCGTTCACGGGCGTGTAGCCTACACCGATGGACTCGTCGCCGAAGAGGCGAGTCGTAGTCTTCGAGAGCCAGGTGCGCCTGCGGAGTTTGTTGAGTGGTGTTGGTGGGACTTCTGGGCCCGTTGAGGAGGTTCCGAAGCCGATGCGTCCGAAGAGAGACGGGATGTAGCCTTCGCGGCCGGCGACATAGACAAGGCGGCCCGAGGTGAATGTTGTAGCGTTAAGGGCGCCGAAGCAGGATGCTGAGACAATAAGCGCGAGAATCAGGCCACCGATAGGGCCGAAGACTTTGCTGCCGAATTGTACGGCGACCGTGTTGGATTTGTTGATCGTTTCGAGCGGGAGCACAAAGATGTAGGATACATTGGCCAGGAGGTAGCAGGCGATGACGGCGGGCATGGCAGTATGGAGGACCCGTGGTAGGTCGCGGCTGGGATTTTTGAATTCACCCGTCACGTAGTTGGTGTTGTCCCAGCCGTCAAAGGCCCACAGGCCGGCATATAGGGCCACTGCCCAATTGGAGATGTCGTGCGATGTGCCCTCGAACCACTGGTGGGTCCGCCAGTCAGTGTTGGCGGGACCGTTGAAGGAAAGTCCAGTGGTCGCGACGATGATGCCGATGATCGTAACGGCAATCAATGCGATGAACTTGAAGAACATGAAGAGATCGCCCAACCGCGCGGCGAAGCGAGTAGAGATACAGTTAAATAATGTAACCAGGATTAGGGCCACAATGGCGGGAATTTTGTTGATCCAGGGGTTCACATCTTCGACTTCTGCCCCGATGGCTGCACGTACGACGTACTCGCCAAAGATGATTGCGATGATCGCTGCGCTCCCAGGCTTCAAAACCAAGATAGCTGTCCATGTGAAGAGGAAACCTGCAACCTCACCAAAGATTTTGGCCAGGTATATTTGAGCGCCGCCATTTAAGGGGATGGCTCCGCCGAGTTCTGCATAGGAGGCGGCGCCAGTCCATGCGAGGAGACCAGAGGTCGTCCATACTATGAGCGATGCGCCGGGAGAACCTGTATGCGAATTCACTTGGGCAGGGGAAGAGAATATGCCCGAGCCGATAATTAATCCAACCACCAAAGACAGACCATTCAAGAATGTCAAGGTCTTGTTCTTCTCCAAGTTTTGCAAGTTCCCTCGTCGCTCGAGAGATAACGAGACGGCTGAAGGGTTTCCCAAGGCAGTATATCCACCACCGGATGTCGAGGAGAGAGGGAAGAGGGCGGGCGTGAAGTCGAATGCGGATGATACTGAATAGGAACGATCGCGTAGACGTCCTCTTCCGGCTACATTGGCGTCGTCTAGGGGATCCTCATTTTCTAACGACAGTCTCCTTGATGATGAGATGCCAGACCGCGAAGAAGATTCGGAAGTAGGGAGGTCGTCGTGCTCGGAATCGGCAAGAGATGCGAGTTCGAGAGAGTCCCGTCCTGCGAGAGGTTGGAAGCCAGGACGGGACATGCTTGAGTAGGGCAGGGCTTAATCAGATGTGTATATCATTGCGTTAGTCGGATCATGTCGAAGCGCATTAAAATTATGGCACGCTTTCAGAATATCTCGACATGATTGCGGCGCCCCTGGCTGGAGATGTGGTGGGAGTGGGAATGGGAGAGGAGTTGTTTCCATGAGGATGATCTGACCTGCATGTGGTCGAGATCCTGCGCCAAGTGCCTTAGACGAAGCTAACATGTGTTAAGCACCTTAGTCCATGAAATCTGCGACGAGCCCCCTGCAACTAACATCCACTAAGTAGCACTAGCTCCTAATTGGGCACTACAATTTGAGTCGGCTCAATTATCCATTTCAACTCTGTCCTCAGCCTGATCCGCTTGACAATTATTTGAAAACATCATACGGTGTAGACAGCAATTTTGTATTGATAGTACTAGGCTATATTTCCGGATGTCGTATTCTTATGTGTCGTTCATAGTTATCTCGTCTAGGAAATCCCTTTCCTCCCTGCTGGGAGTACTTGCAATATTTAACGGGGCACCAAAATAGTGCATGGTCTTCCGCGGCCTCTGGGTGTTTTTGCTTGCGATGGCGCTCAAGATCCTTTTTGTACCTGAACCCTGTACCTACGCAGCTTGGATGATCACACTTGAACGGAAGCGTGTGTGATTTAAGGTGGTGGCTAAAAAGGACAAGACTTAAAATTTTTGATAGAATGGGGTATGGGGGTCAAAACCAACTTGAGTAGATAGCGTTGCGGGAACGTCAAATGACATGGAGGACATTCGTAGGATGGCCCCTCAGGCCCCTCACACGCTGGTCCGACAGGGATCGCTTCTCCGACATCCGGCTGTGATGGATACGGGAAAGTGTGTCTATCCAGTTCGGTGGTAAATTCGGTAAAAGAGTGTCAATAGTGTCTCCTCCAATTATCTCTTGGTGGAGACTCTCTGGAGGAAAGGCTCAATGGAAACGAAAAGGGTCGTTGTGGGTTGCTTCTTGTGCTGGCTGGGGTTCCTCAGGGGCGGAAGTATTATTTCGTCGGTCAAGGAGTCTGGGGTCGATAAGCTGTTCGTGATGATGGTGAAGTTGCTGACTGGCTCCAGACTGGTTGGTCCTTGAAATTTACCTCCGCGAGGTCAACAGCGCCTTCGCGGGCCCATTAATCAGCCCTTCGGAAGCCTCGTGTCCAGCACAAGAGCAGCAACGAGAGGAGGAAAGCAAAAGTGAGAGTGATGGCTGGCGGGTGCAAGTAGCAAGACAAAACCGCAGCGAAGAGGAAAAAGGAAGGGACCAGAGTCTCAGGGTCGTTCCATACCTAAATACGAGCTCATCTCGCTATTGGTTGTTTCTTGGCATGATAGGCCTCATTTTCCCTTGGCTTTCAGCTGTGCAACAGGAATCGCCCACCAGGCAGCGTAATGATCACGCTGATAGGAAGCCAGCGATTGGACTTCCCTGTTGCACCTGACCTTCATCTGCACTTTGGAGGAGGGGGGACGCCTAGTAGTTTGCATAGTAAATTCCCATTCGTTATCTCTCGATGCATGGCGGTTTTGACAGGCCACAAATGTCCAGAAGTAGTGAAGGGCGGTTTTGCCAGAACTCGAGCTTGTGAAAGCAGCGGGTGATTCTCAACACGAGTTGATTAAGGCATAAAAAGTCTCTCCACTCTCCCCTCCTTTCTCTAATCTCTTCATTCTCTCTCTATCCCATAGCCCCCTCAATTTCTGGTCAGTTGAATAACCAAACTCCAAGTACCCAGGTAGGACCTATGTCTGCCAAGATCATTGACACCCTCGATCAAGTCCGCGACTTGATCGAGATGATCGAGCATACTCAGCCAAAGCCAGCATTCATCTTTGCTGACATCGAAGGGGTGGACGTCTCCCGGAATGGTTCGATCGCTATCATTGAGGTCCTAGTTCCTCCAGAAGAAAAGGTATAGCTTATCGATGTCCACACCTTGAAAGCACAGGCATGTGGAACATCAAGCGCCGAAGGGTTGACTTTGAAGACTATCCTCGAGTCGGAGGAATATGCCAAGGTCTTTTTTGACATCCGCAACGATTCTGATACCCTTTACAATCTCTTCGACATCAAGGTTGGAGGAATCATTGATTTGCAGCTCCTTGAATTTGCGACTCGCCTTGTCCGCGGAAAATTCGTGAAAGGCTTATCGAAGTGTGTCTCTAAGGCTTCTTCAGACGTACTCAGCGTGGCAGACGCTCGCCGATGGCTTGAATGCAAAGACCAAGGCCAAAAGCTGTTTTCGCCTGAACGTGGTGGGCGATATGAAGTGTTCCTTGACCGCGCAATCTTGCCTGCAATTGTGGAATATTGTACGCAAGACGCATTGTATATGCCAAAACTGCTGTTGAGCTACTCTCGGCGTATGAATCCCAGTTTAGCTTCTCAAGTTCAGTCCGAGACTAGATATCGAATTGAGCTCTCGCAAAGCCGGCATTTCAACGGGAAGGGAAAACATATGGCGGTTGGTCCACATTTCGTGTTGAACAGGTAATTATGTCTCCAGGCATGAAGACAGCAGCTCGCACTGTATTGGCTTGCTAATATTGGCATAGTATCGCATCGCAATCGTTGCTTAACTTTCCAATGGACATAGTCTGCTCGACAGATCTAGACAAGCACTGTACCTTAGCAACTACACCAGCTGAAAACCTCACTCTCCCGACAAGCAACCTTGCCAATGCGACTTCCGAGATGACAAAGTCGGCTGGGGGATCTGGTGATTTGGGCTTGGATTTAGGGGCTGTTTTGCAAGAGGTGTTCAACGAGGGACCAGTTGACGATTCGGATGGCGATGACTGTACTGAAGTTATTCAGGATGGTTACCCTTCTGATGATCAGAGCGATGATTTAAGAGATGGCGTAGGTGATGACTTTACTGCCTGCAGTCTTGATGACTGCGGTTATTGTGGGCGTTGTATGTACTGATACGCGACCAAACGCCGAGTTGCTAGAGGCCCGGCCTTTTTAGAATTGCTCCTGTTCATGAAGAATATCGAGGGCCAGACAGCGGTTCCTTCTCAAGGACGTCGAGATCTGTTAAGGTAAGTGTGGTGGTTGATAGCGTTCTTCGGCACTCGTGATCTATAGCGTTGAACCGAGCGTGTAATGTTTGTGAGACTCGAGACCTAGAATCGCATGTGGTGCTTCGGCCATGATATTTTGGCCTGACAGGGTGGACGGATCAAGTTATGAACGGATTCGAGCTCCGAAGGTCCTTCCATAACTTCTCCCCGTCAACATCACTAGTTTTCGGATACCATAAGAAATTCTGCAACTCTTGTTTGAGACCTGGCCAATCTGCGATGCGCAAGCGGTGGGTGAGTCTGTCCAGAACCGATAGATACCAGAATCTCTCACTGTGGTCAATTGTTGCGATCGCGCCCATGGATGTTATCCACAACAAAAGCTTGTCAGCCTCGTGCCATCGATTATAAACCATTGGATCGGACAATTGAAGTCTAATCTCTTGTCCAAGCCGTGCAAAAGGATCTGCAACTGGTATGGGGAACACAACGAGTAAACTGTAAACCGTTGCAGCTGACCAGATTGCCACATGCAACGGGCTCTTTGCCTCTGATTTGAAATCTGAAGTCCATGGACAACTCGACATCAAGGCATGCTGGGTAGCGTCCCTCTGATTAGCCAACCTATTCAATGGTGGCGCGTCTAATCTTGCTGCCACGTAATCGTCCATAGCCAAGGTGTATCTCGAAAGCCTAGTTACAACAGATAATAGCTGTGATGAGTCTTGGGGTTTCAGTAATTTAGAAATCTCCGAGAATCCAGTGCCCAAATTTGAGTGAAGATGGTCTTGTTCGCTTGTAGTGATCATTAAATCGGCTTTGTATTCTCCGTCTGGTACAAATGGAACAGATGGTTGCCTCAATGTTCTTGACGCCACGATCAAATCACCACTAGCCACAAAATATCAGCCATTTGTGTTGTCGTCCAAAGTTGTAGGGGCGTAAGAGTTGGAGACGATAGCAGGGAACTCACTACGTTATTGTGGAGGCAAGGCCAGGCAGAAGAATATTTGCAAGGCCTCCCCTTATCTCTATCATTCTGCGCAGACCTTCAAAATGGATTGCAACTGAATCTAGTCGAGCGGCATAGATGTTGAGCCCTCGTAGAGAATCGAGTGGACCTTGAGATGGCATTGATCCAGCCACATCTGTCCTCATAGCGCTGTGAAATGCTAATATTTGAACAGAGAAGATGTTTATATCACTACAGCTTTCTAAGGGATCATCGAATCTCCTGTGGATGCCATGGAGGACTTCTGAATGGCAAAGTGACAATGCGTTCGCTTCTCCTGGCCCTGGTTTGAAATTGAAGGCTTTTCGTCTCATGAGCTGGCTGAGAATGAGGCCGTGGAACAAAACAGGATCTGACATGTACTGTGCCATCCGGCGATCCACAACGGAGGTTTTTTCTCCATTGGCGAGAAATATTTTCCGTTCGAAATGGTAAACTTAAGGCGCACAAGTACCCAGTTAGCAGCTATGAGAAACATGAGAACCCTTGCGGACTCCAAAACCGTTTTCGGACTTCGGGCATACTGACCTTGATCAATGAGAGGGCTTACAACTTCACTGGGCAGACTTGATGGATACGTCTCGAAGGGATCGAAAGATCTGGTATTCAAGTTTATGGCTGGGAGCGAGATCGCAATGGCGTCTTCGTCGGGGACTCTTTTCAGCAATTGACTGCTGCCGCTGGATTGGTCAGTCTTATACCCTGGTCGCCATTTTAAGACCTTGTCTTTAGGGACGAGCTGCCTGTGGTGCGTGCGCTTGACCTTGTAGCTTGACCTTCTTGCATCTGTCCATGCAGCCCGAGATGCATGGGCTCGAATCAAGGTGTTAGCCTTTTGCTTGGAGCGATCGCCAGGATCAACAGCAACGAAACTGAGTGGAATCCGGATGCTGATAGAAGGCTGTTCTTTCACACTGGTTGATGGGCCCTCATCCTTACCAGCCTTCTCCATATTATATGGAATACGGATCAACCATATTCTCCAAGGAGGTAGTTCCTCGAACAGTTGGAACTGTAGAGCGCACAACCAAGAGTCGCTGATTCCATTCAACAGTTGGAAGTAAATGCTAATATTCTTTAGAGGCAACGCTGACGATGACGAGTTTTCTGTGAACAAGGTAACTTTCCTGAGGAGTGGCGTATGAGACTAAGGGCTAAGATGGAGAGAAGTACCGAAAGACAAAGCCATATTGCCAGTTAAATACCTCAAGGCGGGAGTGCATTCAATGGCGTGTCAGTTCAGCTCCGTGCGCCGAGAGACGGGCTTGAACCCTAATCGTGAAACCCCCACGAATTTCATGCAGGGTCACCGTATCCTTTGTTGCCATACCTGGATGACTTCTGACCAGGTAGCATTGATATGTATATAAATGATGGGCGAGTCAGTACCTCAAACGGCGCGTTGGAGGCAGAGGAAAAACAAATACGACATAAACTCGCTGCGTGCCTGCCCAGCTTTAAAAATGCGAAACTTTAACTGATCACGTGATCCCAGGCCTCACTGCAGTTGAATATCTCGCCTTTGCGACCTCCAACCCTCTTTATTATTCTTACGATGATGAGCCTGCACTGAGATCCTGGATACACAAGCATGTACAGGATGAGGTGGCATGGTGTTGTGTCTGCGCTGACAGTTCTACTGTCGACGTCAAGTGCCATTTTTGCAGACGACGCATTTCACATTGACTACCATCATGCGCTTCTCGGTGTTCCCCAATCTCATACTACCTTCTTCAACAAGCCGCAAGCCTCGACAAATGCGTCTCTATTATATTCCATCTCAGATAAGGCTGTATTAGGCGCTATCAATCCTAAAGATGGATCAGCTTTATGGAGACAATCACTTGCCGGACAGCCCACAGATCACACTTCAAGTTCGTTCTTGGTTGCCAGAGAAAGAGATGGCCAGATAATCAGTGGTTACGGAAGAACAATTTCGAGCTGGGACGCCCTCAATGGGAAATTAATATGGTCCTATAATCTCCCTCAGGGAATCATCGTCCAAGGATTACAACCTGTGCCCGGGTTGGATACCGGTAATGCTGCGATACAAGATCTGATCCTGCTGGCAGCGCCTGAGACTGCGAATGCACACAGTATTATAAGCCGTATTGCCGGCGATGGAAGCGGGCTTAGATGGGAATACATTGACACAAGCACATCTGGTACCACGTCTGCCTCCCTGGCAACCTCCTCAAAGCACGCATACTATGTCACCAAATCTCATGGTTTGTTGGCTAGCGGCAAGGCCAAAGTGGTGACCCTGGATATCGCTACTGGTAAAGAAATTGCTACAGGCCCGGTTGCTGTAGACTCTGACGCTCTTGGTGAAAACGGCCATTATTCTGCCGGGTCCAAGTCAGGGTTCCCATTCTTGATATCTTCAGAAAGGCCCTACAAAACAGTCAAAGTCAGCGCATTGAGTACCTCCAAGGTCAATACCATCAATTTGGAGGATAAAGGCGAAGAAGTTGCGTCATTGAGTGTTTTATTCCCAACCGATCCTGAGGCTGTCTCCCATTTCCTGGTTCACATCAAAGGCAGGACGCGGCAATGGGCGGAAGTCTATCATTTCAACACCAAATCCGGCGAAGTTGTGAAGGCATATTCACTACCAGCGACGGAAGAGAAAAGCGTCTTCTCTGTCAGTAGTTGTGGTCCAACCGTGTACTTCACCCGAAGCACCGCATCTGAATTGAGCCTCTACTCATCAGAATCACATGGCCAGCTTGGGCGATGGCAGAGAACCGGAGGCCGAGTTCTTGAGACGGGCAGTTTTGTTCCCCACGCTGCAGCCGAAGTCGTCAGCAGAGCAAAAGATAGTTTTGCTGTTCGCATTGCCGAAACTAGCACAAGTGGAGATTGGTCATTAATCCGAAACGGGGAGTTGCTCTGGACGAGACCAGAGCAACTAGCATATGCGAAAATTGCTGCATGGTCTGAGAATGCTGGTCCTGACGCCTTGGCCGAAGAATTGGAGGTGGAAGCATCTGTCAACCCCCTCACAGCATATGTTCATCGCCTGAAACGCCATCTTTCCGATCTCACTGGTCTTCCGGCTTATATTGCAGGCCTACCAGACGCCATTTTTAAATCATCGCCAGACGCGGCGGCTGATGTACGTCGGGATCTTGTCGGTACAAAGGTTGTAATTGTGGGAACGAGCCGCAAGGAAGTAATCGCCCTTGATGCTACCAATGCCGGAGTTCTACTATGGCAAACAGATGTGTCTACTTATGCTGGCGATGGCGTTGATATCAAATCACTCACTATCAGCAACGGCCGTGCTACCATCTATCTATCTAACGGCTCTCTGGTTGTACTGGATACTATTCGAGGCACTGTCATCGAGCATCAGCCAGGAACTATTCCCATATCTCAATTAGTACATCTCCCCGGAAATACAGCCCCATCCATTGTCAAAATAGGCGCTGACGGGATGCCTCATCTTGCGGATGATTTTGCTGCTGCAAATCCATTGGATGGCTGTACCTTGGTCACGATCAGCGATGATGGAAAAGCTATTGGCTGGAGCATTGGACTGAGTGCAGAAAAGACTTGGACTTTGAAGCCAAGGACTGGATTAACCTTCACGAAAGCCATCGGACGCCCGGAACATGACCCTGTGGCTTCAATTGGAAAAGTGCTCGGCGACCGATCTGTTCTTTACAAATACATATCGCCCAATATTGTGCTGCTAATTGCTACATCAAGCTCTACTCTTGCAACCTACCTTGTTGACGCAGTCACGGGCGCAGTGCTACACACATCCTCATGGCAGGGTATTGTTCCAGGCACAAACATTCCGGCCGTTGTCTCCGAAAATTGGTTTGCGTTCTCCTTTACGAGCCAGGATCCCACAACCAAGGGATTGTCTACTCAGTTGATCATCTCCGAGCTTTACGAGTCAGATGCACCGAATGAGCGGGGTGCTTTGGGCACACGAACGAACTATTCCTCATTTTCAGCAGATGCACTCACCTCGCCCCACGTGATTTCACAGGCATACACTGTGGCAGAGCAGATCTCACATTTGGCTGTTACACAAACCGCGCAGGGAATCAGTTCTCGGCAGTTACTAGCCACACTTCCAGAGTCGAATGCGATCGTTGCTATTCCTCGAGAAATTCTGGACGCTAGGCGGCCTCCCGGTCGAGATGTGAATGCTACGGAGAGGGAAGAAGGGCTACTAAAGTATTCTCCAGCACTTGAATTAGAACCACGGTACTTCCTGACACATGCTCGAGAAGTAATTGGCATTGAAAAGGTCATGGCATCGCCGAGTTTGCTAGAAAGCACCAGTGTGGTTTTCGCGTTTGGACATGATATTTTTGGAACACAAGTCACACCCAGCCTTGCGTTTGATGTGCTTGGAAAGGGATTCAATAGAATCCAACTGACACTCACTGTGGTTGCCCTTGCTGCTGGTGTGTATATTGTCAGGCCCTTCGCCCGAAAGAGGACGGTGGAAGGCAGGTGGAAGTGATGAACACGCTCTATGGTGTTAGATGGAACATAGGGAGTGGCATGCTAGATACAATGTGTATTTGCATGGGATGCATGGGAAGCTGGGTACAACCAGTCGATGAAACCGATGTCGAAATAGACAAAAGATTAGAAGTGCTCAATTTGAGGCTGGGGGTTCAACTAGGCGCGCGTCAGGCGGAAGGCTACAGGGGTATGGACCCGCTTCATTGGCGCTTCGGGCGTCTGGATAGAAGCATCTAGTACCTTCTAAGGATGTGGGCCCTACCAAAATACTGCGTCATTCCCTCCCCTCTTCGTGCACCAAGCGAAGCCCAGGGCAGCCAGACATCCGCAGAGCAGTCAATCCTGATCGTACGACCAATCTTTCTCTTGATACTTCAATGCTCAGGTGAGAAAGAAGGGGCCAGTCCAGATCCCTTAAGATTTTACTCGATTATTCCATTCATTTAAGCGCCTAAATCCCGCACCTATCCTTGCTTCCATTGCATCCTTCAGCCGGCTTTCCTTCCATTCTCGCCGGGGCTGAACCTTTCCCGACCTCGTGTCTTATTTCTCTTTCTCTCCTCCCTCATCCTTACCTGCCCTCGAACAAAAGAACCTTTGCAAAGAAATCCTGACACCATATCCAACCAATCACACATTCTGTCACAATGGTGGCAGAAACCAAATTATACGACGCTCTCAGTGTCTCACCCACCGCCACACAAGAAGAGATCAAGAAAGCTTACCGCAAGGCTGCGCTCAAGTGGCACCCAGACAAGAACAAAGACAACCCAAACGCAGCTGAAAAGTTCAAAGAGGTGTCTCAGGCATATGAAGTACTGTCGGATCCTGAAAAGAGAAAGGTGTACGATGATTATGGCCTAGAATTCTTGCTTAAGGGAGGGCAGGCTCCGCCTCCTGGTGCTGAAGGCATGCCCGGTGGTGGATTTTCAGGCATGCCCGGTGGTTTCAACTTTTCAGGCATGCCCGGTGGCGCTGGTGGTACTCGCTCCTTCCACTTTTCCTCGAATGGTAACCAGGGATTCAGCTTTTCCGATCCAAACGACATTTTCTCCAGCTTTACCCGTGGCGGGGCAGGTGGTGGGCCAGATGACGAGGATATTTTCAATCTTTTTGGTGGTTCTTTCGGCGGGCCTAGAAGTGCTGGAAGCAGAAGAACAACTGGCAATTTCCCCCAACGGCAGGCTCGACCTCAAACTCCAGAGGTGATGGTTGTCGAACGAAATTTACCTGTCACTCTAGAAGACATCTTCAAAGGCGCACACAAGAAGATGAAGATCAAGCGGAAGACTTTCAATGCTGCTGGTCAGCGGACGACCGAGGACAAAATCCTAGAAATGGATATCAAACCCGGTCTCAAAGCTGGCTCCAAGATTAAATTCACAGGCGTTGGTGATCAGGAAGAAGGGGGTACTCAAGATCTACATTTTATTGTGGTTGAAAAGCCACATCCTACACTCACTCGAGATGGAGATGATCTGCGGACAACTATAGAACTCGACTTGAAGGAGGCGCTCACTGGCTGGAAGCGGACCGTTACAACAATCGATGGCAAGCAACTGAATGTATCAGGAAGCGGCCCAACCTCACCTGGATATGAAGAGAGATTTCCGGGTCTCGGGATGGTGCTGCCCAAGAAGCCTTCTGAGAGGGGTGACTTTGTTGTTCAAGTCAAAGTCATTTTCCCAAGATCTTTGACCTCAGCCCAAAAGCAAAAAATCAAGGAAGCTCTCCCTTGAACGGGCCATTCAAAACACGAACCAAGATGGGGAACCGCAATTGACGTTCCGTCCAGCGACTACAACCTGGATGTGTAGCGAGTCAAGTATGACGGCCCATAGTTGGTGTTCCAGCTACATTTTCAACGCAGTACAGCAGCCCCAGGGACGTAGTCAAAGGGAGTGTTATATCGCTTTTCTTATACGTGAAGGCAGTCAAACATGGCAGGGCCATCTCGGCGGATAGCCACATATCAGGGCTGCGAGGAGAATGTCTAGACAACCGATCAACCGGATACTACCAGTACCGGCAAGCTGAACCATCGGAGGAAAGTCAAAGATGGGCACTTGCTACATCTAGCTGCGAGCACAGTCGCCAGTAAACTGTACCTCCCATGGCTGCCTTGCTGATTTTTAGCATCCGCCGGCTTTCAGCCCTGGCATTTGGCGTTCGGGTTTATCAAGAACCACAAAAAAAGTAATACCATTAAGTGATGAATTATGACCATTGGGCGGAACCAGACTTCAAGGTGTTTTGATGCGAGAGCATTTTGTTTTCCATAGTTTCTCTGTAGAAAATTATCATGAAATACCCCTTTTTGCACATCTTCCTCTAACTTCTGAAATTCAATCGCTGTGGTCTCAGCGAGAGAGATCTCATGGTAGTTCCTACATACACAATTGGCGCTCTAAGTCAGGGAGTCGACACTGGCTTAGGTTCAAAATTGCTTTTCATCACCATCACCACCACCTTTTTTAAAGTCCCTCCCTTTTCGACAAAACACCCATTTGGACCGGATTCGGTATTGGTGGCAATCCGTCCCCTCTCCACGTCGTCGTCAAGAATCACAGCTTCTCGACCGTAGCCCCGACATCGACCTCGGCAATCTGGTCTGCACCCTGATACGGCGGGACCTCAATACCGTACCTCGCCGCAACCTCCCTACTCAAAAACCTACCGCCAAGGAAATGCCGGTTTCCTTTAAAATACCTCACACAGGGCTTCGCGGCTGTCAAACTAATCAAATACTCAGGCATAAAGTCATGGCCGACCTGATCACCACCCTCTGGCGGGCCACCCTCAACATCCCACGATGAGGGGATATCGACGGACAGCACAGGCTTCTTCGCAGCAATAATAGCGCGCAGCACCGTGTCAAACGGTGGTCGGACGGGAGGGTGGAACGAGAAGCCGAAGAGCGCGTCGAGAATGATATCGCTCGACTGTAGTGCAGATGTAAATGACTCGGGGGTAGTGAGGAATGGGATCGACAGCTGGTGTAGTTGCTTCTGTAGGGCCGTGAAGATCGGTTGCTTCGTGGGCTTCGGGTAGTAGACTGTAGGTTCGTAGCCAAAGTGGCGGAGGTGCCGTGCTGCCACGAGTCCGTCGCCCCCGTTATTGCCAGGTCCGGCGGCGATGAGGATTTTAGGGCCGGAACTCGGCGGGTGGACTTTATAGACTGTTTTGGAAGACGCGCGTGAGTGGATGGGTTTGTTGGAAGTTTAGGAGGTGGAACTTTCGTGATGGGCACATATCCCCTTAGATCCTCGCCCCATGCGTTGCTTTCAGGGATAGGGATGGACAGGCACAGAAATCTCAACTCACCAGCCTGTGCGACGCTCAGCCCAGCCAGTTCCATCAGCTGGTCGATGCTGAAGCCGCCTTCTTCGCTCATCAGCTCTCGATCCAGCTCCGCAGCTTTCTTTGCACCAAGAGTCTGTTGGTGAGGAGATAACATATAGTTAACTCAATATTTCTCACACATATTGATAAGCAGTGGTGGATAGCCTTGGCTATATGAGGGATCCCAAGGACCTGAGGGAGCCGGCTACCTTTGCTCTCGACTTACCTTGAGCGCCATATCGGAGAACTTCCTTGCAGTAAGCAGTGACCTGAGGGTGGATCTTGGAATCCAGGAGCGCAGAGTCATATATCGAGGTCAAGGAGGTTGTTTACTTGCTCTGCTTGGTTTTATGATGGGGTGAATAGTAGATATGCTTCTGTCTCAGGTTGATAACAGGATAGGCAGGGGTGGTCTGATCGAAAAATGATGCCTTAGGCTATGGGTTCACTCAAGACAGGATTGCTCTCCCGTTCTTTTAATCTTGCAAATAGAAACGGTATGTTCCCTCGATGGGATCTGATCTTATTATAATTGTCTTATACAAGAAAAGTAGAAGTGTAAGGGCCACGAGTGTGATGATGAATGCCATCCTCGAAGCATACCGTCATGCTTGGCAGTTGTCGGCCCTCAACCAATCGGAGTGCGACACAGAATTTTGACCAAAGTTGAACCTCCCTCAGTTTCTCCAAAGCCAGAGCCTCCAGCAACCACTCACAATCCCAATTGCGCGCGACTCCTTATCTACGCCCTTCAAGACCAGCCACATTCGACACACCTCCCCTTCTTCCAGCCTTCCCCGACTTGACCTCCTCCGGATAAACTACGACCAACCAAGATGGTCCTGCGAATCCGCCTGGCGCGCTTCGGCTCTAAACGCAAGCCCGTCTACAACATAGTGCTTTCACAGGCGAAGACGGCGCGCAACAGCAAACCCATGGAGGTGCTGGGAACATATAACCCGATCCCACAGGAGCCGCCTGCCTCCCGCGACACGCCCGAGTTTACGCCCGAGGGCGAGAAGTTCAAACCCAAGAAATACAAGGACATCAAGCTCGATACCGCGCGTACCAAATACTGGTTGGGTGTCGGTGCTCAGCCGAGCGAGCCGGTCGAGAAGCTTCTTTTTATGGTGAGTTTTTTCGGTATTACTCTGGTGCCTGGCGAAGATAGGTGGAAGACGAGAAGAGAAAGGGATTCGAGGAGATTCGTGCCTCGATGGGACGGGCTCGCTCTTGCTGCGTCGCACTGTGGGGAAGCTTGTTGGAAGGACCGCCTTCCTCTCTCGAGTGCAAATCATAGAGCCTTATAGCAACCCGCAACCCCTAAAATTCATTTGCTGACCTCTGCCGTCTTGTTTGGGCCTACAGATCGGTCTAATGGAGAAGAAGCCCACCCTTCTTGAACGCGAAGCGATGAGAATACCCGGAGCCCAGGCAACGCCCCAATCCAAAAAGCTGTAACGAAGAAACCGCGTCCTATACTTAACACGCCTCTCAGCCTAGAAACTAAAAATCCGGAGAACGGCCCTCTCAGCTCTCCATGCTTCCCGAGACCGATCGACCGAACCGGATAGAATTCCGACATCATATGGGGGCATAGGAGACATGGAACATTTGTAACATTGACACTCAGCATAGCATAGCGCGGCGTTTTTGGGACGGATACATATATCAGTACTCCCGACATACATGTCACTTGTATATATCATCATAAGCGAAAACCAAGACAAAATGAGAAAACTGCAAGGGGGCTCTTTCAAAGGTTGACAGGCTAGGAGGAGGATGGGATGGCAATTTTTACTGTGCATGATGAGGAAGAGCTACCGGAACACCACCTCCTCGGACGAAAAGTCTCAACACTACAACCACTTCAATGCAGAAAAGACAAAACATTGGAAAACGAGCTTCTTCGCATTCTGGTTGCGCTGCTATTGCGGTAGCTAATTAATCATTCGACCATCTAGAGAGGCAGTAGATAGTCATCTTCACGCAAGCCCAACCAGGTCTCACACTGAAATGGATTCATCCGTGGTTCGAAGCCTTTCGTCTCCTCGTTTATTCATATTTTTGCCTTTTTTTTCATGACTAACCACATCGTCAGTACTTGGCAGAACGTCCAATCATTGCTGTGCTACGCTATGCTATGCTCAAGCAATTCGTTCTCTTGGGAACTCATAAAATTTCGTACGACATTATTATGTCAAAGCCAAGAAGAAAAGGTCACGGCCAATGTGACCCATAGGGAATTTTCAACTGCGAGCCCACAATCGTTGGTGTTGGAAGCTCCCAAGGTAGTTCCTAGATCAAAGCTCTTTTATTGATGGCGGATGAATGAGTAGTCTCGTGTCACTTTTAGGGTGAAAAACCGGGTCACCGTCGTCGGGTTTCCCGAGAAGTGCTTTCGAGTGATGGTGAAATCAGCTGGATCAGCGCAACGCCTCAATGATCTCCATGGTGACTTGTCTAAACCTCGGCTCCTCTAGGTACTTTTTCGCCTTCAGTTGATTCAACACAGCAGGGACGCCCAGCATCTCTTTTGCAGCGCTGTTGAGGTCCTCCCTTCCCATACCAACGATGACAGTACCCAACGCCACGAGAGCGCGGTAAGCAGGCTCAGTCGACTGTGCAGATGGGTTAGCAGTTGCAGAATGGTCGACTGCTGGGAAGCCTTTCAGAATTGCTGTCAACTCCTCGAGGAGTTCCAGGCCGTAGCCGGCGTAGATGTCAGGGTCTATTGTCTTGTTTGTTGTGAGGACGACTGCGATGTTCATGTACAGTGTTGAGAGAGCAATCGCAACCGAGGTATCGGGGTGAACAAGGGACTTCAGTGGCTTCGTGCTTGCAATGATTTTGTCAATATGCACTTGGACCTTTACCCGTGCCGCAGGGGAGCCATAGAGCGCATTCGAAAAGAAGCGGGTTGCCACCATTGCGGGTTTGCTGTTTGAGTTTATGAAGTCAGGGTCGAAAATGCCGCTGCCGAGGACATTACTGACGGCGTCTTGTCCCAGGAACTCGATGTCGGGGAAATCGTTCGCGGCCACGGCAATGAAACGAAGGAGATCAAGGCCAGCAAGACGGTTGGAAGGAGGTTGCCATCGTGTGACAACTTTGAGAAGTGCCTCCAAGGCGGCTTTGAGAGTGGGTGAAGTGGGTAAGGATGGCTTTCCTGAGAAATTGTACTTCTCAAGTTGTTGAGCTATCGAGGTCAAGCTCGCTAGCTCATCTGCCTCCAGTTTGTCCCAGTCATCAGTGTACTCATTGTTTTTCTTCACAATTTGTCCCAAAGCAGCAGACGGTTTACCCATCACGATGGCCAAGTACTGCTTCTGTGGTAATGACTTCTGTGCAGATGCCGGCGGAGGTGGGCGATATGACGAGGCAGGAGTCTCACCAGGTCTGTATCGCTGTTCTGTGCCCCAAGGATCAGCACCAGCTGGTTGTTGTTGTCTCTGCGAAAGCAATTGTTCTGCCGACAGACCCAATGTTTCTCCCTGTGTGTTCTTAATGATGAAGTTTGCGGTTTCCTCAAGATATGAGATCGGGAGCTCGTGGTCATGCAAAAATTTCTTCGCGACATCATAAGGATTCTGAGTGACGTTGAAGGGAAGTTTCAGGGCAGGTTTGCCATCTTCGATGTCAATGTCAAAAACATAGTCGTACTCCTTTCCCTGATGAACGGGTTTGTTTCCACTCGAGCCTGTTGCTGAGTCGACCACTTGGCCAATGGCGATCCAGGAATTTTGAGACACCGACCATTGGTAGAGAACTTTGCTCCCATCATCTGCTTTAATGATCTGGCTTTGTCCCTCTTTGGTGCCGGATTTTCGTTGTAGGAAATCTGGGCCTGGGAGATCGGTCATGTTGATTTCACCCATCTGCTGTGTAGGAATGCTGGAAGCTGACAAAGACTCTTCAAATGAGGCCAAAGTCTCTGTATCTGCCCATCTTTGGGGATCTCTTGTGAAAATTCTGGCCATCTTGTCACTTGATCCAACAATTATATCACCATTCTGCCCGACGGCAACGGACCAGACAGAGATTGCCGGTAGGGTGATAGCCTGGACACATTCAGTACCTCGCCAGATGCGGACGGATCGATCTTCTCCGGAGCTAATGATTTCGCCTGATGGTAAGACTGCCAATGAGTAAATATAAGACTCATGGCCGAAGAGCTCTGCGATGAGTTCCCCCCTCAGGGTCCAAAGGCGAACAACACCGTCATTCGTTGCTGATACAATTTCTGCTCCACTAGGGTGGTTATCTGGAAGTCTCGCTAGTGCGCGGACGATATCTTTCCCATCCCATGACCGCAGCATCTTTCCTCGGAGGTCGAAGACTCTGATTGCTCGATCTGCGCAACCTGTGACGATTGTGTCTCTGCTGTATGCTAGAACTGCCCATACTGTAGCAGTATGTCCTTGCAGCTCGACAGCGGCTTCCCATCTACCAACCTCCCATATCTTTGCGGTACTGTCCCAGCTTCCACTCACAAAGTAGTTCATGGAAGCACAAACATCCAATGAGCAGACCTGGTTGGCATGTCCTACCATGATAGCGTCAGCGTTGACATCAGCTGTCAATGCAGGCTGCCGGGCTTCAATCAGTGCATCTTGACCAGAGGATAGTATTAGGCCATCTGCGAATTCTTTGGACGGTGGTAGATAGGCAAGGCAGGTCTTAAATTGGGCTCCATGTGACGATTCAGTGGGGTCGTAGACAGGAGGAGATTCGGAGGTGCGCTTCCACACACGGGTTGAGCCATCGCGCGAGGCGCTTATCGCGAAGGAGGGGTCAGGAAGAAGTACGGCTCGGACCTGTTCAGTGTCAGTCTTGAGAAAATGAGAAGGCTGCGCGGAGGAAGTACATCACCAGTGTGTCCTTCAAGTACCGCGCTGAGCTTGAATGCTGGCGCCGAGCAAGGCTGACTGCTAGATCCACTCATCTTCGCGTAACAGGAAATTGAACGATCATGAGACAGCTCGACAGAGGTTAGAAAGGACAAAGAAATTGCAATCACAGTCTAGTGAAATTTAAAGTGACCAGTCAACAATTGAATTGGACTTCACAGAAACCCCACCAAGGGAAAGTATTGCGAGGTTGCTGACAGCCTTGCCGGATGACGTAGCTCAGCCTTCTCATTAGCACAATGGCCTTTATCGCCTTGCATTCTTTATCAGACCAAGGTCATGATCACAATCCTTTACATACCTTCAATTCAACTGAGCGATATATAATGCAGAATTATGGACATACATTTCAAGACTCTGAGGGCCTCGACGACTTCCCAACTAGGCTCTGATAAGAGTTTTCTGCCTCTCATGGGTTTGACTCCGGCATCACCATTCCCTTTGAATTTCGTCACTGTGATGCTTCACAGTTTGACTCAATGCCTTACTATTGTCTATTCCAATAGCTGGGAATGGGCGACTTTCTTAGAGCTTTTGTATGCCCATCTCTACTCACGTCCAATCAGATAGCTCATGGATCGCCCCCTTGTTGCGCTCATTTATGTATCCTCCTTGTTTAGTATTTGCGTAAAGTTGTTGCCGGGAAACCCGCCTTCGGTTTAGACGCTCCTGCCTCTTTTGACGTCTCTAAGAACCCTCGTCCCCTGGGGTTTCAGGAATCTGCTCCCTGGTAGTGCTCATTTTTACTCCAAAAATGTAACTATCCGTCGTGTTGGGCATGCTCCCAGGTACCTGGTAATTGCCCACGTAATAGCCAACCGCCAGTATTTAGAAACCGCTGGCGGAGTCATTCGCCATTGGGCAGTTCGCTCGTTGTCCCTGGGGATCTCTTTGCTAGCGCCAAGGAAGGGGATATTGTAGAACGCCTACCGTCGCGCTCGGTGCTCCGCACTCCGTGAACCGGTGTACAGTAGATCGTAGAAGTGCAGTGGCTTGGTAGGGGTAAGTTACCTAGCACTATGGAAGAGCTATCTTAGGTCTGTAGGCACCTCAGGCACCTATTGTAGAACTTTTGGCCTTGTCGCCAAGGCCAAACACCAGGCCTCCATATCTCTTGGCGGCACTTTCAATCCAGACTACGTCCTTCGCGTCAGTCCAAATGAGGAAACTCGCATTGCTGCATATCTCAGCTGTGGACTCTTCGCTACCTGTCTGGCTCGCTCACACCGGCTGATCAACCACTTCAGGAACACCAAGGGCAATTGCAATCGGGGGCCAATTCGCTATTTCAAGCCAACCTTGTGTCGCTCCCGTTGTGTTTTTGTATATGAACCGTCTCAGTCCCGGGGAACCAACTCATTTCGTTGAGAATTTGTAGATTTGTGCTCACTCTGATTACAGTTACGAAATACGCGATTTAATATTTTTGTGTATAGGTAGTTGACGTTGAATCTTGATACATTCTTTTTCTACCTGCGTCCCTCCTAAAAAAGCAAATTGACTGAACATGACAACGACACTGTCGTTAAACCTCCTGAGCGCCTTCAATCCTCCCGCGTCATGCTTCACACAGATATGGGGGCTTACGACTCCCACAGCGACGACCTACGGCATTGTTCAGGGCAATCCTGATGACACCGCCTGCAAGCCCCAACATTACAATACCGCAACTATATACTCCCCAGCCTTGTGCCCGACAAGTTACTACGATGCGCGTCGAAATGTGATAACCAGTAATGCAATGACGGAAACTGTCGTAGATTGCTGTCCAAGGTAATCTTTGTCTCTGACTGCCCAGACACTTCTCGCCTGGCGCAAGAGGGGAGCTGCCGTTTGCGAAAGTGACCTCAAGAGCATCAGCTAACTTATCTTCCAGTTACTTTTCCAGAGATGGAGGCGTCTATGGGTGTGTCTCAGTCTTCTCGGGAGCAATCTCGTCTTTATACTACACGTACTCTGAGGGTAGTTCAACGCTAGTCGGAACAAAGACGCTGGAGATTAATGAAGATCGAGGCTGGAATGCACACTCCATCCAAGTGAGGTTTCAAAGCAGCGATATCGCTACAGTATCATCCTCGGTATGTTCTCATTCCACTCCCCTGCGGTATAACAACCTCAATCAATCACTGACTTATTTCTAGTCCACACAACCTTCCTCATTAACACCGTCCTCAACGACAGAGCCGACCGATGATCCAAGCCCTGGCACTGACTCGAGCCTGTCATCAGGAACAAAAGCAGGAATCGGCGCCGGTATGGCTCTAGTTTTGGTTTCTGTTATTGTGCTATTCGTCTGGTGCTTGTGGCGCAGAAGAAGGCTACAGAGAAACCTTCTACCTTCAAACCCTCTTACGTTTCCAGCTCATCCTGTCCAGAAGATGGATTCTTCGGCGACCTACGAGGTTGACTCGGTCAAGCTAAGAGCCATTCACGCACAACCATTCGAGCTTGAAGCGCCGAGATACGATGATTAACGGGCACCATGATAGGGGGTTTGGACGTATTTGGCACATTTACTCAGACAGGTTTTCTCAGATGGACAGAATAAGATCAATTCATCCAATACATCTCTCTACTGCATCTCGGCTTTGTCAGGCTCTGAGGCCTATCGCCCAGGGGCCTCTATATCCTTAAGGCGCTATAGTTAGAATAGTCTCGTTACATGTACCTATTATTTTTTAAAGACTTAGATAGATCCCTTTCTATTTCTTAAAACAGACTATTTCTAGCCTCAGTGATAATTTCGCAGTGTATATGTTATGGTTTCGTTTCGCAATTTTACAATATCTGATCTGCCATGCTGGACAACTTGATCTATTGAAGCCCATCTCGATACCGTGATACATTAGAGACAATCTCAAATTGACCCATTTATCTAGTCCAATGCTTGCAGTCATGAGAATCACGATTTTCAGGCTCTGGTATCAACTTAATTCGGCATGTGAAGATTTCATGCATATGTATCTCACCTGATGTCCACCATTCCCAAGGCTAAACCCCTGTCGAATCTAGCCTTGCGGCCCCGGAAGCAGCCCGAGGGGCCTCGCACCAAGACCGTCACATGCCAGTGGCTCTCTGCACCGCCACAAACACAAACCCCTGTCAAAAACGTCACCGTGAAACGAGACACTGCATCACTCGTAAATCCGGTTTCCCACTTTGCCCATGGCTGTGCCACACCTCGGTCCTATCTTTCCTTTTCCTCAACTTAACTACCTTACTCATATTCTAAGACTGATTTGTGTGTGTTTTTGAGTTCCATGAGATTTGAAACGCGTCGAAACAAGTCGTGCAATTTGATGTGACTGGGTGTGGAATGCTGGGATTGAGTTGCAACTTGCAAGTATAAGGCATCAATCCAAACGGGGAGAGCAACCCGCCCAAACTTGGACTACCCAATACCTAAGGAGCTCCTAAGCGCCTCCCCTCAAGCAGCATTCTCGAGCCAGCCTTTTCTTCCTGTCCAAACCTAAGGGAATGTCTGTTGAACAAGTAACCTCTCTCGCGGGCGGTGGCCTCTCAGGGACGGGGCTCGGTACAGTGACAGGCGTGCTGCAAGGCGGGGTGAACAACCTCGTGAACTTCTCATCGAACTTCCTCGACCGATTCTTCCCGCCTGGGAAACGCGAACAGTGGAAAGCATGGCTAGCGAAGTTTGCCACGGAACGGCCCTACCTGGCATCCTTCCTGCTCTCGCAGATCGCGCTGAGCGGGATGCCACTGGCGTTGTTCGCTCTCATGACGCTGACAGTGTTCATCTTCGCGTTGCTGGCTGGCATCCTGGTTGGTGTGCTCGGAGCGTTGCTCTTTATTGTGGCTGCCGTGGGGTTCGCTTTAATCATCCTCCTGCCGATCTTATTCTTCACGACGGGCGCCGCGGTGTTTATCTGGTTGTGGGGCATGGGTGCCTATTTCATCGTGAAGTGGTTCAACCAAAAGGATGTTCCTGGTGTGCATACCGATGTCGCGGGCGGGTTGTCCAAGGCCAGCGGCCTCAACGATTTGCCAGGAATTAACGGTAATCCGCTGAATGGCGAGGGCCTAGATTTGAAGTCTGCGTTGACTGGGTCCCAGAAGGATGAACAGCAGAACGACACGCCGAAGAAGACTGAGAAAAGCGAGAAGAACGAGAAAGGAGCCAGCACGGGAGCACAGCATCATGCTGATGGAAAGGAGAACCATTCCCATCCACGAAAGCTAGCTCCTCGTCCCAGCTCGGCGGGTCCGACAGGCAAGGCCACTGGTGCCGTTGATGGTGTTGGGAAGGGCGTGTCCGGCACAGTCGGCACCGCGACGAAAACGCTTGGTATATGACTCGATGGGTCTGGGAAGAGTTACGTGGGGACGGTTCATCTCGATCAAGCGCACTGAGGACCTGGGGAAACAAAGACGAAAAACTTCGGATTTCCAGCCAAAACCGTGATGGTGCTCCGGCATCCAGGCGAAAAAGCTCCTCTCACAGATTCCCAGACCGGATATCTCCACCCTGAGAATGAATGCTGGATCTTGGGCCTGGAATTGGAATTGAGTTCAGACTTTGATATACATAGCAGGCGAACGAGGAAAATGGAAGGCAACCAGACAGCCTGTGGGATTTTTATTAGTTGGTGGGCAGGAATTTATACGTAGCTTCATGAGGGCCATTGTATTTTTAGTGCTATTGATATTGATATTGGCTTCGTCCCTTCACTATTCATAGCCAGTGCGCTGGCTTCTTCAGCCGCCGCATGTTTGTTCGTATCCAGTACCTGCAAAAATGCTACTATTCCTTGCGGTAGAGGAATCTCATTCATCTCCAAGTCAAAGTGCTGCACCAATTGTCTTGCCTCAATTCCTCGCTATCCCATCATGATCAGTACAGCAACATGTCGTGGAGTGCTTATAACGGGCTTTTAAATTCGGCGCTAGACACCCATCGTAAAGTCATGTTCAATGCCTGGTGTAACACTGGCCATAAACTTGAGGAAAACTACGAGATATTGGTCGACGCGGATGGCAACCTTCTCGCTCTCGTCGTCCTTCCCAGCATCTTGCTCATCGAGAACCTCCCATTCATCGCCACCACCCCCTGTCGCTGCCTTGACGCCGGCCTCGTGGCCTCGGCGCTCCTCTCGCTGAATTTGCAGTCTGGCTGTGTCGTCGATCAGGCCTTCCATGCCAGAAACCACAGTCTTAGCACTGGCTTCACCAGCGGCTTGCTTCTCCAGACGGAGTTTAAGGGCAGCATCGGCTCGATCGAGTAGAATTTTCATGACGCTGGCGTGCTTGCATGGGTGGACAGAAGCCATCTTGACACTAGTATCGAAGAATGGGAAGTCTTCCAGTGTTACAGTCTTATCCTTGTAGTCTCCCACAATGTCTTCCATCATTAGATGCGGTGCAAGCGGTTCGGACGGTGATATATAACCCGAAAGATACATTCGTGGCGTTCGGTAGTAGGGCGTATATGTGATGTAGAGTGTGTATGATCGGAGAGGGCTGCAGTCGAGTATTGTCAGTATAGTGGCAAATGCAGGATAGGTAGGAGGCTCGAGAACTTACGCAGAAGCACCCTCGGTCTTGTCGCGAATTATGGCCTCGTTGTCGTCGTCCTCGTCTTCCATATCAGGGATCTCCTCTTCCTCTTCCTCTTCGCTAGCCTTTTTGCCTAGCTGGCCACTCTCAGACATGGTCCTCACCTCGCCTCTCAACCCTTCCTGCTCCTTCTCTGTGGTACCACCCGTGCGTAGCCATCCTTCATCATCGGCGCCGGATTCATCGTCGGGGCCGCCCAGAAAGCCATCGCGAACCAAGTCATCTGCTGCGCCGTTCCCGCCGGCGAAATTGTCATCCAACCGTCTATGGCATGGTACGCCGCGCGTCACCAAGAATTGCTTTCCGGCAGGCAGATAATTGACTCGGCGAGCAGGACTCGAGGCATCTGACCACGACCAGGAAGGAAACTTGTATACTAGGTAGTCGCCTGCGAGAATAAACTCTTCAGGGGTAATCTGCCCCGTTGATCGAAAGGTCGAGGTGTGTTTGATCGGCGCATACCGGTCGCGCACTTTGTCTAACGCTGAATGTAGGAGATTCATCTTATCAATTGCCAAGTGTGGAGGGATGAGATTCAGAAAATGGGGGATGAGATTCTTGGATGAGTACGGTAAGACAGGAGGTAGTAATAGGCTCCCACCCAGTGGTATATCAATAGTGGACCAGGTGATGTGGTTGTTGCCTCAGGGATTCAGTCCCTCGATCACTTGCGATCGGAGTGCCCCTCACAGTCTAGATATGTTTGCTACGTTTGCACATTTGGCCTCTCACGTGGCAAGGCTGTGACAAGTGCAACCAGATTCTCGGCGCTACTTCGGTCCCACCGGATTCCCCGACTTCCCCGGATTCGCAGCATCATCCAAGTTTCTGCATGTCTGGGAATTCGGAGCACATCCAGCTTTCAGCTGATGAAAAGTCAATGACATGCACAATGGATTGAATCAACTGTCTAGAGGCGGTGATAAAATTACCACTCTCTAGCGATTTCCTCATCCTCATGGCATCTAAACGTTCGAGAGATGAATCTGGACCAAATGACGGGGTACCCAGTCCCCAGAGCAAAGCCGAGAATAAGAGGCGTAGAACAGCATTAGCTTGCGCTGCTTGTAGGTCGAGAAAGATTCGTGTATGTATTTGCTTTGTGATGGTGGTCTACTGGCTTACTTATAACGTCGAGATAGTGCGATGGGAGGAGACCAATCTGCCTATCTTGCCAGAAAATGGGTTTTGATTGCCAATATCACCAGCTCACAGCTTCAACAAATGTAATCGTGGGCAAAGAGTAAGTGGCACTCCTTTAACTAGGTTATCAGCCCGTCTAAATTATGGAGTTATCTCTCAACGTTGGAAGACCGACTCAAGATCGTCGAATCGGCTCTTGAAAATGTTCAAGGGCAGCTTCATGAAATACAGCATCGAAATGGTTCAGATCTACCGGGTTCCAGTAGCTCCGCATGCCAGAATCTTACAACCAGTATCCTATTGCAAGATTCAGAGAGAGAAAGCGAGCAGGTTGATGCCATGGGCGCCGTCGTGTTCATGGATGAGGAAGAATCGGGATTCTTTGGTATGTCTTGCGGTGGGCTAATTGTTCCCTTACTCAATCTCAGCAGGTCCTTCATCCAATATCGCATTCTTACGTCAAATATCGCAAGCTGCACGAAGCAATACTAATGTATCCTTCCACTCCCCACAAGGCAATCCCAGTTCAGAAAGGTTCAGAGATGGCGGACTACTCAACTTTTCGAGGCTAGGCTCTCCTCAATCAGGCCCAATTCAGAAAAGCCAAGATAAAGTTGACATCTATGCTATTCCCCCAGAGCCACAAGTCATGGATCTGTTGCACCGCTACTTTAGCTATCCTGGATACTTCTTCCCTTATGTTCACGAAGATACATTCCTCGAGACGTATCAACAAATCAAGAGCGCAAAATATCCTTCTGTGAGAAGATCTTGGCTCGGGCTGTTCAACATTATACTCGCAATGGCTGTTAGTACAACGATCGACGATAATATTGACGCAGCAGAGCGCTTTCAGAACTCAGATGTCTACTACCAACGCGCCTACGGGCTTTGTGGCAAGATGATGCTACGAGGGACCAGCTTGGAAATAGGTTGGTTATTGATAATTCTGCCAAATCTTCTGCTAATGCTATTGTATTTACAGTACAATGTCTTATTCTGATGGGCCAATATCTTCAGGGCACCCAAAAATCAATAGAAGCCTGGGTGGTCCATGGGCTAGCGGTCAAAGCGGCAATGCAGTTAGGACTTCATTCTAGCGAGGCTTGTAAAGGGCTGTCCTCCCTAGAACGCGAAATCAGGAAGCGAACATGGTTTGGCTGTGTGATTCACGACAGGTATGTATTAAACGCTGTCTGCTATGCAGTAGCAATTCAATGCTAAGTCTGCGCTTCTTCTTCAGAGCATTGGCCATGACGTTCGGTCGCCCATGTACAATTCCTGAAAACATCGTCAAGCTTGAGTTGCCTGGTGAGCGTGACTTTTATCCGATCCCTGGTATTTCGTCTTCTTCCGAAGCTCGAAACAATCTTAATGTTCACTTTTTCATTGCAACAATGTAGGTTGAATTAATCCATCACGACAGGTCTTTAGGTCATTAACTTAGTACAGACATGCTTACCACGTATTATGGGACATCATCGAACAGTTCTATGGCCATAATATCAGTTGTGGAGAGCACTTAGGTGCCGGTGAAATGGTCACTCGACTATTCAGTCTGGAGCAGAGGCTGTCCTCTTGGGAGCAGAACCTACATCCAAGCCTCAAAACATTGACATATGACCAATTGAGCGCAATGAAGGAAGACACCCAACTGACTGCTGATCAAAAAGCCGCGCAAACACTTCGCACAGTGCTGACTTTGAGATGTCTGAATCTACGACTGCTACTGCATCGGCCTATCCTCGTCAGGTTTCTCAACTGTGGATTTGAGTCATTGGGAGAGGCCCACGATATCCAGATCCTACGACAAATAGGGTCACACAGCCTTCAAGTATGCATTCATACTGCAAATGAGATCATCTCAATTGTATGTTCGATCGTTACATCTGTGGATGCTACACGAACATCTGTAGGATCATGGTGGTATACACTTTATTACAGTGGGTTTCATCCTCTGTATGGCGCACACTGATTCGAACTCACATCCGTTAGCTTTCAACGCGGCATTGGTGGTGTTTGGGTGCTTTCTCATCTCTCAGCCAGGAAACAAACCCTTCGACAGCGACTTTGCCACCATTACAGCAAAAGATGCTGTCTTGTCTTTGAACAAGGCAATTCTAGCCACGCAGAATGTTGATAGAGGGAACCACATTGTCGATCGCTGCAGACATTACCTCCAGCTCCTGGTAAAGGTCGCTAAAATCATGGGTTAGTCCGACTCCTGTACGTTCGAGATCCTACTAATGAGGTTGGGGCAGAAACGGCGGACTCAAATATACCAACAGATCATCCCCAAGACACTCCGGATATTACGGAACCTGGGCTTTTGATTGATTCCGCTGAAATCCTTGGACTCGATGATTCGTCATTTGGAATGGATCTCCTGGGGCTTGATTTTAACTTCTGAAACACGTATAGATTTAAATCGATGGCAAACAGAAATAAGCTTCCTTTGCATCTCCGCCTTGCGCTCTGAATAGGGGTCTGTGTAAAATTGACCGCACTCGTGTCTTAGGAACACCTGTATTCGGCGCAATTACTCCCTCAGGTCTGGCACTGAAGAAAACAATATAGCGGGTGGAAATTCGTGACTTTTGGGTCTCATCAACCCATATTATTTATGCCACATGTGTTCTGCAGCTTGTATCATGGTAGAGTGTAGATGTGCGTTGGCACAAAGAAGTTCTCATCACGTCTCTCCTCAGAAGGAGCAAGAGGCCAGCCTTGTCGTCTGGGGGCAGTATTCTACGGTGGAACATTTTTTGCTGCGGACGAGTATTTATGCCCCAAGTACAAGAGAAATTTCTTGGCGCCCTGTGCCGCCTTGCCTGCAACATAGGACAAACAGCCAGAAAGCTGTCTATCGCACGCAGATACATACAGCAATCCCTCCCCCACTAAATCCAGCATCACTAGTCGCGAATATAATGGACGAACCACCCGCAAAGAGAGCAAGGCGAACAGAGGGTGCGACCCCATTGGATAGAGACGGTCGAAGTTCACCACGGCCAAGTTCCAGCGGGAGAGATACGAGAACGAGAGGCCAGCATGACGACAATAGAGACTCAGGCAGAAGCTCTCGGCGCGATGATGGTCGCAGAAGGAGATCAAGATCAAGATTGCGCGATCACGAAGACAGGAAGCGGCCGCGCAGTAGGTCGAGAGACCACTCATATCGAGATCGAGACAGAGACAGAGACAGAGACAGAGAAAGGAACCGAGATCGTGACGGAGGTGGTAGAGATAGAGGAGCGAATGGCGGAGGCCACCGAGACAGGAGCAGAAGTCGTGATCGGCACCGGTCGTCTAAAGGTATGAGAAGTCCTCTCCTTCACACATGATCTCAATCCTATACTCACGCAGTCCAGACCACCGCAACGAGCGGTCCCACCGACATTCGCGATCGAGATCCCCCGTGAGAAACGGCGGCGGCACATCTGTACGCGCAAGAACCCCCCCTCGAAGATCCGACCATGATCGGATACGGCCTCGAGGAGACCAAGTGAAGACGGAGGAGGATGGCGCGAAAGGCACCGCATCCCCAAACCCAGAGCAAGGAAAACCGGCGACCAACGGCGATACTATGGCAGTCGACGAGGATGAGGACGAGGAGGACGCATTCCTCAGGAAGGCCATGGGATTTGCCTCGTTCAAAAGTACACAAAACACCAAAGTTCCTGGGAACCAGATTTACGGTGTCAGGAAGGAAAAGAAGACTGAGTACCGCCAGTACATGAATCGTGTTGGCGGCTTCAACAGGCCTCTCAGTCCTTCCAGATGATGAGATCGAAGCTGCATTCGTCTGCTCTGCGTCTTTTGGGTAAGTGGTCGCATGTTACGTCGAAACCGATGCAGGCTAGCCGAACCAAGCTACAGTTTTTACTCATCCAACCAAAATTCTATTCAAGTTCAAAGGGATAATATACATTAGGCAGGCAGCTGGCTCAATCTACCCCTCACTACAATCGAATACCCGTTGAAGGACTCCGCCTAGAATGTCTATACCAGGTGTTACTTCGAGCAACGGAAGTATAAAACATGCATGCCCCAAGCCACCACCAGCTACCAGCTACTTAGTTGTCTCCAGACAGAGCGGCGGGCTGTTCGATGTACTTATACACTAGTTTTTGAATACTATTCCGATGAGAATATCCATGCTATCAGAAGTTATCCCACAATGGGCCCTCGAATATTAACCCCCTATGGCTACCGTCCCTCGGTTTTTGATACCTCCCCTCGTTGATAGAAATGCATGCATCCAGCTCCGGATAATTTGGAATGGCGTGTGGACAATCGACTGACTTAATACTCGCTGTTTCCACACAGGAAGTCAGTCCGGTTAACAAAGGAACTCATGTTTCCACACATTCATCGGATCCTCTCCCTGAGACATATCATAACCAGGCATCGTCGATATCAACGCTTCGTCCGCCAGCGCGAAAGCGGTGCGCCAATTCATTTCCCACTCGATGGCATCAGTACCTGGAACAAGAGAGATCCTGGTCTGTGTTTTCATGAGGTCACCGAGGCCACCGTCTTCCGGAAAGTAACAGTAGTACGGACCATACTCCGCTTCTGGACCGTATTGCTCTTTGGCAACGCAGGCAACAAAATCTAGTTGACTTGACGTGCCACGACATCGACAGAGCACTAGCAGGTTGGTCTTTGGGATTTCTGTCACGATGTCGTTGCTCTGAGGATGAATGCTGAGCGCACCAGCAGGGTTTGTTTGCCTAACGATAGCTTGGGAGCATTTGTTGCAAGGACACCTGGTCAACTCGAAGGGCTCAGATCCAATGGCTAGCTTCCACTCTTCCGGGGTGCGGCTCGTCGTTTTGGCGTTACCTGAATCCATGACTGCAGTTGCCACATATCTTGTGTGAGGGAGCCTTGGACAACTCTGGCCTAGGAAGCCACTAGAAAGCCTGTTTACTGAGGTATTCTGCACAGGAGGGTCCAATATTCGAGCAATCTCTGTAGCTGCAACGAGATTTGCTGAATCAAATCGCTCCAGAGTGTACTCAACAAGTTGGCCGGGAGTGCGACTATAGTCCACCACGAAGTGATCTTGGGTCTTTGCAAGTCCCAATGTGGCATACACCCGGTCTAATGGATCACCGCAGTCCTGTTTGCGGCATTGGTATACCCAATCTGTGAGTCCCTTGACGGAACTGGTACCATGAGGATCATCCTTAGCCCTCCTCAGGATTTCCATGTATGCGTACAGGTTGCCCTCATCTTCTCCTCCCCGTGGTCTGGGATCATCGTCTACATGCATTCCATCGAACAAAGCAGACCAAGACATGGAAGAGAATCCCATAACGATGTCAATACCTTTCGCGAGTATGACCTCTTGAACGATCCAAAGGCGTCGCCAATAGTTGTTTCGCTCAATTTTGTTGTAGCCTGTGTGTGCCTCATCAAGATGCATACCAGTATGGTTGGGATTGTAGAAGCTTAGACGGTCAAAAAAGGACGGCCGTAAATGGCCAGCATTCACATAATCAATGAATGTCGTTGTGTCACTATCCCCGCAACCAAGCCATATGAGAACCTTCGAAGCATGGGTATAGACCTGATCCATATTCTTTACTTGGCGGCTTTTCTCCGCCTGGTTCGTTTGGTCGATACAGATTGCGTCTGTCCACAAATTCTTGCCAGCAAGCATTTCCTGTGCCATGCATAGGAAGTGCCAGAGATTCTGCTGAACTTCGAATTGCTTTCCATTAAGTCGTATGAAGTGTGGTCGATTGCTGGCTTGAAGGTCGGGGGGGTGCCATTGGTACGATAGCGCGATGAAGCTCTCCGTATCGACCCGCGTGTTTACCAAAGTGCAGTCAGGCTGAGAATTGCAGCGTGCTTGTTTGACGCTCAGAAGCCTTATGGATGGGATGTTGGGATCAGGGTCCAAGGCATCGTAAGTGAACTTTAGTGCCATCACAATGCCACACAATGGAGAGTTTCCTGTACCAAGGTCTCCAGACCACCTTGTATCGAGCAGAGTGTTAGGTGGGAAAACGCAAGGAGAAGGTAGAATCCCAGTGAGGTGCTGCTTGCTGGCTGGGCGCATAGAGACCGCTCTTTCATTGGTCATCAGGCTGAGGAACAAGGGGTGCCCAATGGTGATTATTTACCTGCCCAAAGTGGAGAGCCCCCAAGATTTGTAAAGACCGGCCGCCAATAGCTTAAAGGGAACTCCAAAGCCTATCTGAACTTCGGGGTCATCGTAGATCAGTATACTTAGCTAGCAGCGCCTAGTTTAGTACACTTAGGAGCGAGCATAGCTGGATTTTGATTTGAGTACGTTCTGCAATCGATATTCATCAAATCCCCGTCAAATACATAATACAAGTCAATCATACTCGTCATAAGCCCAGGTACCAGCCCGCTGTGAAGACTACACTTCTCCACACCCATGTCCCCACAGCCGCCATGTGCGTGCTGCACGCTGCGTTCTCCCTACGCGAACCACTACTAGCAGTGGTGGCGGCGGCGGAAGCGGAAGAAGCAGCTTGCGCGGACGAGCTCGAGGCCGCCGCGGCCGCGGCCACACTGCTCTGCGCATCAGCAAGCGCCTTGGTGGCCTTCGCGAAGGCCGGCCTGCCGGTCGCATCGGGCTGGAAGACCAAGCACTGCGTAGCCGCCAAACGGTCGAGCTGGGTCGACAGCAGTGGCAAGGAGGTTGTCGCCTCGATGTTCAAGTTCTTCACGCCGACTACTCCCAAGTCCAATGCGAAGTTCATGCCCGCGGTAAAGTCGAGCCCGACGCCCACTTCGTAGCCTATGGTGATGTGCGTCAGGTTCTGGAAGAGGACTTGCAGCAGGTCAATATCGTCGGTATCGGAGCTAGCGATGCCCAGGGGCTCGCAGTTTGCGTTGAAGGCGGTTGTTGCGACCTGTGTGAGCACGATGGGTGTTTTTGGGAGGTCGATGAAGAGCCGGGATACGGCGTGTGCGACCTCAAATAGCTCAATTCCAAGTGTGACGCGGGGTTGCAGAGAGACAGAGATAGTGAGTTCGATGTCGCTGACGTTGGCTTGGAAGGGGAGGTCGGAGAGATTGATGCCCTCTCTGTGGATACAGAGAGACAATACTGGTTAGTATCACTCGGAGAATTCTGCATCCATGCCAAGGTGGTGTCCATTGGGATACTTACAAACCTGTGACCTGCGACGCTCCTAGGTCTGAGAAGTTTATTGTAATGTCGAGATTAGGGATCTAGGCCCGTTGTCAGCAGGAAATCATGTTGATGAAGAGACCCACGAGCCTCAAATTCAAACCCGTAGGTTAGCTCAACGCCGCCAGAAAGCTTCCACTCGAGACTGAGCTGCGGCTCGAGTAAGACCCCGGCTCTTCCGATCGCTGGAAGCTGTTGGTATGCAAATCAGCCAGTGGGCACGCCGGGACGATTTTAGGTATATGTGTGTCCCTACCGTAAAGCCAGTAACACCCGGTATGGGGAGGCTAAAGAATGTAAAGGATTGGTCGCCTTCGATAGATGGAGTGAGTTGGAGTTCAACGTGCGCAAAGAATTCCTTGAGGCTGAATTGCACAAAACCAAACCTGAAGATATCTGTGAAATTATCAACATTGGCCCAGTCCGCAAAATCCAGAAGCTCCCATTCTCCTTGCGTGAGCTCCAGGCTTCCCCTAGTCTGGCAATCTTTACATTCAATATCAATGGGAAATTGTAAAGCAGAGGTTTTGAATTCCGGAAACCAATTCTCCTTATCGCCTTCGTGGGACAAGTCAATTGACACAGATGTTGCTGTTGCCGCCGTATCAGTGGGTATCAAGGACGAGGCGAGGGGACCGGCTAGAGTCGGAGTTGCAGTTTCTTGTCGTCTTTCGTGGGAGGGCCGCTGGTCGGTATACAGTTCAAGTGGCTCCGTGGTCTGCCCAAAGTTGATGTGAATACCATGGAAAGCCTCATGCCATATCGCTTCTTTAACGCTAAACTTTATCTCTGGCTTCCTCGACGAGCAGCTCATTGATCGGACTCTGAATAAGATTTCTGATCAGACATGCCTAATATGGTGTCAGATAACACAGACTACTTACTTAAAAAGGGAACGAGCTCCCTCTGGAACACAGCCTCGCTGGGACACAATGAGATGGCCGTGTATGAGATCCGACCACGACTGGCAAGCGCTAGTGGAGGATCGGATGTTCTCAAAGTTAATTGTGATGCTTGTACTCGTGCAGAGCACGTTGCTAATGATGTTGTCGATATTTTCAAGAACAACCAGTGGTTTTCGGGATTGAAAAGCAACAGTTGAAAAAAAATTCGTGCCGTCAGAGCCAACACTGCCTGCTGGAAAGGGAATTAACTGTTCTTTCCACGGATGAAAGGCAGAACCACTTACCATCTGAATATGTTAGATTGGCACTATACACTGGTGTAAGTACGTCTGCTCTGCGCTGAGTGTCTGAGCGTAGTACTGCAGCATGGAGTTGACGAGAACTTGCTTCAAGCAGGGCCGGATTGTCGAATAATAGTGCATAAGCTTTGTGCACAGTTATGACCAGGCATAGGCATTGTAGAGAAAGGGTCTTTTTGAGATTCAACATCGCGATCATATACTGACTTATAGCCTCTCAGACACCAATAGGTGTGACAGTGAGGAGTCGTAGAATTCCGATCGACCTGCGTCGAATATCTGTTCGAGGTTCAATTGAGATATGATATATCCTTCCCGGTCATTGCAGATCCCTGCTCGCGAGTTGTCTCGGCCCTTCAGCCGAACAATGCATAACATATCTAGAATAGTCGACTTATTTACATGAACGATGTGACGGTGGCGCTTTGGGTGGCAAGGTTGAACCAAGGTTTCTGGGGCTTTTGACATGGCTCAGAGTTTCGGCCCTCATCGAGGACATCCGTACTCTGTATTCAGCATTGGGAGCAAGCGATGACAGGAACCCGTTGCACGATCTGCAATGGCTTCCTGACCAGTGTTACACGAAACCTGGAGATGACCATGGCCCTCGGGTCATGCTGGCTTGAATAATAACAACGACGTCCTGATTCGGGTTCAATTGATCGTGCTAGAGTATTCAACGGGGGGCCAGAAATATAACCCCGTGGAAGTAGCTAGCTTGAAGAATATATATCGGAGTATGTGGACACCAGGATCCAGACAATATCTTTCACGTCGCAGATAGTGTCGGAAGCCAAAGTGGTGTGAACTTGGTCTGGGGCGGGGATTCACTGAAACCGGTCTATAAATCATCGAGAGAAGTACTTAGTACGGAGTACACAGGTGCATGGTGCGGCTGATGAGTCTCCATGCCAAGCTGATACTGAGGAGTCTCTTTTCCTAAGCGGATTAAGGAGTGCTCACCTTTATGTTCCTCCTAGGGTGAATTCGACGCCGCAAATTGTAGTGAAGCCACATTGGCTTACTTGCGATACCTCAATTGGGGATGGAGATGGAATGCTCACAAATCAGTCAAAAAGTCATGAGGGTGTATCGGTCTTTGACCTCTTGAGTCAGTGGTATAAATGAAGCTTGAAACGTTTGCAGCTTCATCAAAGCAGACAGCCTTACGGCGCCTCGGATCCAATCCCCGGGTCGCATTGGCTTGACAGGGAGTGAAACTCGGATGGTGCAAGCCATCACAGGCGGTCAGAGCTGTTTACTCCTAAGCCGTTTTGTACAGGTCAAGAGCTGGCTGAAAGAAATGTGGAGATGGATATTCCACAAGGGGACGAATCGCTGTGTACACTCCTCGTATCATCGTCTGGAGGGAAAGGAGGCTGTGTTTGACGTGCCTGCAACTCCCCCGGTTAGTCAATAGTTCATCTGCAGGAAAGGTCGTTTGCCAAGCCATGCAACCCCTATTGGACCATGCTCAACCAACACCACATTTAGGACGGATTGAACTGTACTATCACTGACCTTGGGTCAATTCTCGCACTATCGACATACGGCACAGTCCTCGTTCAACATGAACAGAGAAGCCAACAATTTAGAGCCAAGGTCGACACTAACACTAGGCTTGAGCGCCAATAGGCATGATATTATGGATAGGTCACCTTTAGACGCCGCACTGTCCGCTGTGATGGCCTTGTTCATGTGTGCCATCACAATAATATGCTAGTTTGGGTCTTTGTACCCACGCTGAAAAGCGTACGGGTATTTGACACCATACCAAAGCACCCAGAAAGCTTATGCCTATCTTGGACTACTTGACCGCAGGAAATGTTCGAACTACTCTGTTCCAAGCGGCAGTTGGTCCTGTTCTTCATAGGTGTGGTACAGCGAGGCTAGCAAGCACTAGGTTGACGATGCTCACAACACCTTCACCCAAAATAAGTCCGCTGGCAAGTACAATGACAGTAGTCTCGCCTCTCCCTTTCCAGTGCACCCACCACCAACTTATCACACCGCCTGCCGTGCGAGCCAACGTGAAGCTAGGCGTGTTGTACATGCCAACAGCAACAGCAATGCCACCTGGAATCCATGGATAGATTCGGCGACACCACTCGCTTTCATCGCGATATGCTAATAAGCAGATCCGGAGAATTGTTGTGAGGACAAAGATACCGCCTGCTACCAACGCGAATTGCCAGGCCATCGGAGGTAAGCCTTTGCCCGTGACAAGGCGGGCGGTAAAGATCCAAACGAATGCGGTTGGAATTTGAAACAGCTCTCCAGGAATCTTGTAGACTGAGACATATAGCTTATAAACCGCTGCTGACACAAATGCCCCTACCACGCTTCCAATTAATTGGCCATAAAACTGAGCTTTGGGGCTGGCGCCAATCAGATGGCCTGCCTTTAGGTCTTGGAGGATGTCGCCAGCTTGAAGGGCGCCAGCCTCACTCACTGCCCCTGCAAGTAAATTTATTATTATAGCATGGTTGGCATGTTTTCCTGAGGGAACGATGAGGGCAAAGACAAGCTGAGTGAGCTTTGAAATGCCACTGACCGGATTTAGGTCGGTTTCACCAAGGGCCCGAACACCCATTATTGAAAGAACTAGCGCAAGGAGAATGGCGAGGATGTTAAGTCCTAGAGGAATGTAGGCGCCAAAGGTTACATGGACACAAAGCACACAGAGTATTATAGTAAGTGGTAGGAGAATGGTGACCGTGCGATTCGAGACAAGATGGTGAGCCGGAGCATCGTCAGGTGGGTCATCAGTGGTGCGAGGCTTTGACGAGCGCCCGGATTGTTGGCCATAGTTACCAGCATCCTCAAGCGCGAGATAGCCGGCAAGTTGCCTGCCAAGGAGGAAATTTGACCACGAGGCACTGTGGTGGTAGTGATCTAGACCCGACCTTACCCAATCCGGCCCGTATTTGAAGGCAGGTCGGAGTAGCAACCAGCCTAGGTTGACAACAGCATCAGCCAACATGATTGCCAAACTTACCCAAACAATCCAGCCTTTGCTGCCAGTCTCCCAGTCATCGACATCTCCAGGGGCCCAACCACTGTGCTTTGCAATCGGGCTTAAAATCGCCCAACCAATGATCGCACCCAAGAGCATATGGAAGGTAGTAGCGGGTCCCATGATAATACCCTGACCGACGTACGCTGGGGATGGATTGAGGGTCCATTGCCAGGTATGCGCGAGGTAGGTGCCGAAGATGGGGAGCCTGTGCAGAATGGGCAGGAAATATTGAACCAAGGTATAGACCCCGGAACCAGTAAATGCTGTCGTCAATAGACGAATCTGTCTTTTCCAATCTGCTCGAAGTTCGTGGTCGTTCGTGGAGCCACCTGTTGCCGAGTTCTCACGTTCGTCCTCTCGTAAAAGCTCTTCTCGTTCTTCGGCACCTCGGGTTTCAACTCGACGATCCTTGGAGGGGTCGGCATTTGCGCCGCCGTGAAGAACACTGATCATAAGAGCAGTTGCAGTGCCAGAGGGAAATTTTAGGCGTTCACGAATAATGACCTGCTTCCGAAGGGGGACGCCAAAGACGACTCCAAAAAGACACAGGCCAATGCCCCAGACAAACAAACGCCACATGCTCAGATCAATTGGAGCACCCTCACTCTTCTTCAACAAGAATTCCAAACTTGGCATTACACCGACAAAGCCCAAGCCCAGGGGCATTGTACCAACTGCGCCTGCGACAGTCTGCACCAAGACGTTCTCGACAGGGGTAAATGGCACTAGTAAATAGGGCGACAGTGCCTTGAAGATGGCGAAGCCGATCAAGGACGCAGGCATTGCCATTCCTGAGACCCAGCCAGTCTGTAGACCGAAATAGGTATTGGAGAAGCAGATGACCACACCGATAGCGACGCCGACAGCGACGCCACGAAAGGTGAAATTGGTGCCATCGAGAGCAGAGTCTTGGGCGACTGGCGAAGCATAGCAGCCATGATCAGAGCGGGTGCGGGAGATGTTGGGTTCGGAAGAGTTGAAGGGCTCGGGTGGAGGAGAAGGAGATCGGGAGCGGGAGCGAGAGGACAAACCGAGACCTCTGTCAGGGGCCATAGTGGGATGTTTGAGGTCGTCGTGGATAATAGTAATAACCTGGTAGAGACACTTCTTGAAGTGGGAAAAGATATCGTCAATCCTGGAGTCATGTGACTAATCACGTGGATTGAATGAGATGGATAGTACGCGCGAATCCTCAATGCCACCACACTCTTTTTGACGCCCAGAATTCGACAGAAGTTGAGGTGTGAGTAGAGGGGTATCTCCAGACAGAGTACAAAGTTGGTAGCCGAGGGCCATGGAGGGTGAGCTCTGAATCTCTTAGTTCAAACAGCACCAGGATATCCGATCGAGAGGCCCGATGCTTGTGCAGCCTGCAGGGACTTCTCTGCAGATCATACCCCTAAAGGGCCCTCCAAGGCGTTGATCAGCGCTTTGACTCGGTGACCAGCCACCCGCGTCTTCGTCCACTCACTCATCATCCCACCTCTTATGATCTCATCCTCGTACCAAGTACAGTATGTTCTGGAATTCCAGAAATGTCATGTTAGGAATCTGAATTGAAAAGAGGCAAAAGCCTCGGGGTGGGACGTTTCGAAAACTAAAAGTGTCCTGTGCCTGCGCCTGCACCTGCAGTTGGGCTTCGTCGCTGGCTTTAGTCTCTCAGGTATCCTTTGAAGGTTTGCTCTCCTTGCGCTGTGCAGATTCTCCCTCTGTGTTTGATATGTCTCCCTAACAGACCAGCATGACTGCTCTTTCATGGTTCTTCAGTAATGCCTCCCCATGGTGCTCGCGACCGTGAACTGCACCGCTATTATCAACCATGGCTCGAGACCTTCATCAGCACAGTCGAGGAGACTGTTATCAATCCGCCCCCTGGTCATCCTGACTCGCACAAACCGCGTTCCTCGCGAGACAAAGCCTTGACAGCATTTGCGCAGCTAGGTTGTCTGCGCCTGAACGCGAAAAGAGGTGTGGTGACCTTGATCGATTCTGACAAGCAATACATCATTGCCGAGGCTACAAAGTCCCTTTCACTCCTCAACGATGCCCAACACTCCCCTGGGGATGAGCTATGGTTCGGCAATGCCTTTGTCGCCCGCTCCCATGGTATCTCCCAGGATGCCCTATACCCTGAAACATGCACTGTCAACGATCTAGACGGCTCATGCTTTTCTGCCCCAGCCCTCATCATCAACGACATTACTGAACACCCTGTTTACAGGACAAGGGGCTATGCTGGCACGGGCGTCAACTTCTACTGTGGTGTTCCGTTGAAGACTCGCCTTGGATATGTAATTGGCGTCTACAACGTGACTGATGACAAGCCTAGGGACGGCCTTTCTCCCGACGAGCTTCATTTCATGGTTGACATGGCCACTACAGTGGTTGACCACCTTGAAGTTGTCAAGAATAATCGTGCCCGCGCCCGGGGTGAGCGTCTTATCCACGGCATTGGTACATTTATTGAAGGACAAACCACCAACTCTGACGACGATCCACAGCAGATGGTTGGCTACACTCCGAATTCAGATGTTCTAGTGGACCAGAACGAGCGCCAAAGCCCCCAGAGAAATAGTTTACAATCCTGGGTCCCGCCAGAGTTGGTTCCAACTTTCAAGGGAATGGAGGTTGGTGATGCCAATATCCCCAAGAACAACCATGAGCGTTCCCCACCTGAGCGCTTCGGCCCTCGACCCCAGCATCGTCGTAGTAGCAGTCACAATACTCTCCCAACAAGGCGAGCATCTCTTCCTTCAGTTGACGTTGTACATTCCGAGCTCCAGCAACATGTTCCAACAAAAAGAACCCGGACGAATGCTAAGGAGAAGGCCATTGATGACTACAACCATGTTTTCGATCGAGCAGCTACGATTCTCAGATCCTGTTTGGCTGCGGAAGCCGTCACTTTCCTTGATGCAAGTTCCGCAAATTTGAGTACTGGCTCCTCCACTGTAGCCGATGGCAACGCACATCCTACCGCGAGACATTCTCGGGGTCGTCCTAGAGCTAATGTAACCCAAGCGGCCGATGGAACCCACGCGCAGAACCCTTCTGAGAGCGAATCTACTCCGGAGCCCACCTCACACGATTCCAGCGATTCCACGTCTGCATCTCTAGGCCCAAACCAGAAAGATCTGTCCGCGTCTCCGTCTCAGAAAAGTAGGCAATGCCAGCCACTTGGAAAGTCAGGGAAAGTTAGTGAGATCGAGATTTCGGAACGCCTTCTTCGGCGATACGTACGCCGCTACCCTAGAGGGAAGTGTTTTACTTTCGATGAGGATGGCAATTTAGCATCCAGCGACGAGAGCTCGGGGTCGGCTTCCATTACCAGTGATCCTGCGAACGAGTCAAACAAAATGAAAGAGACTCCCGGTCTACGTCCTTCTCGACCCAATGCGCTTCTGAAATCGTTTCCTGGCGCAAGAAATATTGTTATACTACCGCTCTGGGACTTTGCAAAAGAGAGATGGCACTCCCTATTGGTGATATGGTCGAAGGATCCAGCAAAGCTCATCAATGCCGATGATGATATGGCCTACCTAAAGGCTTTTTGTAATGCCGTCATGAATGAGGTGAATCGCATCAATCTTGCCCTGTCTGACACTGCAAAGGCCACTTTTCTCGCCAGCATATCCCATGAGTTGCGCTCGCCTTTACACGGTATCCTGGGTAGTATTGAGTTTCTAAACGACACTCCTGTGGACGATTTTCAAGCTAGTATGATCATCTCTGCTGAAACCTGTGGGAAGACTCTGCTTGATACCGTTAATCATGTTCTAGACTACGCAAAAATCAACAATTTGGCCAAGCACAACTCTCGTCGTCTCGGTCACCCTCGGAACCAGGGTCAACTTCAAGCCTCTAGTTCCGACAGCAGTCTGACCAGCTGTTTCAACTTGGCGTCTGTCGTCGAGGAAGTTGTTGAGGCTATATATGCTGGCCAAGTCTTCCGCTCTGCCTCAGCTGATGTCGTGGAAGGAAGGGGAAGTAGCCATTCTTCCGGCGAGCGTGTTATCGGAGACCGAAGTCGTTTGCGGAATAAACATCCAAAGGCACCGATGGAAAGTCTCCCTTCTGTAAAGCTTACTCTTGATATCGAAAACCACACGAACTGGGACGTGAAGTCACAACCTGGGGCGGTTCGACGTGTGGTTATGAATATTTTAGGGAACGCTCTGAAATACACCAATTCCGGCAGCATCAATGTTTCGCTCAAGCCCGGGGATTCTCTCAAAAAGGACGACTCTCATGTACACGCCCTATTTTCCGTTACGGATACCGGAAGGGGGATGTCTGGTGATTATGTCAAAAACCATGCATTTACTGCCTTCTCCCAGGAGAATGCCTTATCTAGCGGAACTGGGCTTGGATTGAGTATCGTTCGTCAAATTGTGGATTCTCTTGGAGGGCGTATTGATCTTACCAGCGAGAAAGATGTTGGTACTGATATTACAATCTCATTCAGCCTCCCACGCGCCAGCAATGGCCCAACTGATGATCCGGGTGGCCGCACTCTTGCGCGACTGCAAGTAAAGACGAAGGGGCTCAAGCTATGCATTCTAGAGCCTCCCATTCAACAAGCGGATGACCAAAACGAGCCCGTCCATGGTATTTCGAAGATGCCAACTGTGCCAGATTCTGTTAAACGAATGCTGGCCACCTGGTTCGAGATGGATATCACAACTGCACCGAGCATGCAAGATGGCTCTCCGAACTTCTTCATGTACCTGGAGCCACCCCCAATCGAGTGGTTGATTCAGCATCACGGCAATCCTCATTCCGACAGGGAAATACCCGTTCTGATCGTCTGCACTAATGCTTTTGAGGCGGCGAGCCTTCGATCGAAAGGCCTGCATCTATTGACAGATATTGGCAGGATAATCGAGGTGATCCCCCAACCACTTGGGCCGCAAAAGATGGCAAGTGCATTACTAAGATGTATGCAACGGCTGAAAATGTTGGAAGATCCTGACATTCAACGCTCCACCGCGTATGTTCCCATGACAGCAAGCCAGCAGAATATTGAAGATACTCTAGCGCAGGCGCCTCGAAACGCGCGCACCCTCCAAGGCCAGCCAGCGCAGAATTTACAGCCTCGTAGTCGGATTACTAGCCAGCTGATCGACCGGTCGAGGATCAGGAAAGGGGATTCTCTGGAAGCTGATGAGGGAGTTGAGACCCGTTCGGACGAAGTTAATCTCCCTGATGCACATGCCGGAGATGAGGATAATGCCTTGCCACATGTTTTGGTGGTCGATGACAATCAAATCAATCTGAATCTTCTTGTGGCTTTTGTGAGGCGCACCAAACATCCATTTGAGAGTGCTGTTGATGGCTCAGAGGCTTTGACTGCCTATAAGAGGAGTGCGGTTGACAATGAAGGCGCTAACAGGTTCAAATACGTTCTGATGGACATTTCCATGCCTGTTATGGATGGTATTGCGTCCGCAAAAGCAATCCGACAATTCGAGAGGGAGATGAGGATCGAATCACCTGCCACTATCATCGCTCTGACTGGTCTAGGCGATGGGAATGCTCAACAAGACGCTTTTCATGCGGGATTTAATCAATTTCTCTCAAAGCCTATTGTAAGTTTTTTCGGCCGCCTAAAGAGTGCAACAATCTTAACAAGTGCTTAGAAATTCAAAGAACTACAACAGATACTGGTCTGACGAGTCGGCATGTTATTCAAATTCCTGCAATTTCCAAATGTTGAAATACATCCAGGCGTTCGCTAGGTTCCCTTCGCGTAGCGTCTCGTCGGGATAGACTGGGCGAGAATACTGCCAGAATTCGTCGATTTCAACTCTCATTTGACTCAGCACAGAACCAGGGTCTTGCGTTTTCACTTCGGATCATCATACTAGACATGATGACTGGCAAGAGGCTTTTGTTAAAAACTAAGTATTCAACCCTACATCACTAAATTGATTATTTTGTTTTGCTGAACGATGAGGGACTGTCTTTAACCATGACTCTCAACGGTTCTATCTCAGAAATGTCTCCTGGGATATCGCTAGCACGGACGATCTTCGAGCACCGGAAAACATTGGATGACATTATTTAATTGATCCGGGGACCATGATGCGATATATCCATAGACAAGGTCAAACTAAGACAGGAAGATATTACGTTCCTTCAGCAATGCTCTGGATCGACGTTTGCCAGGGATGGTCGTCTCGGGGGAACACACAATACAATTGTCAGGAGCAGATATATCAGATGTACTAACCACGAGAGGGATTGTATCTTAATTACACTCAGGTTTTCTTGAATATCTTTTTTTTTTTTGAGATGCAGGTGCTCAGTAAAGTGTGTTGAACACGTTTGCGGCTCATCCACCCCTGTCTTGCCCAGGCCCTGTCCAGTCAGAACGTTGGCTTCCAACCGACACGCTTCTGATTGAGTTCCACCTATTTCCCTCATCCTTGAAAAGAAGGAACCTATCCGTTCAGACAATGTCCTGACACAGTGATATCCGACAGTTATTTCCATTGGTTGATTTTTATCCGCGTGACTTGTCTCGATCGTCAAGACCAGTCCGCGTTTGAACATATTCTGTAGAAAAGCGCATGAGTGCCGACAAAGTATGACGCCACAATCGTGAGTGCTGCGACCAGTGCGTATAATAGCCATGCATTTCTCAGGCTCCACGCGTACGCTGCTTGGACGGTACGTTGAGCAGCAGCATCACGAATCGTCCGGAGTTGGTCAACATTTACCTGCGCGTCTTGGCCGGAAAATATCACAGCAACATCATGTGGGATGCCAGCTTCTACTAACTCGGATTGCTTGATTATTGAGGACTGGAAGACAACGCCCCCTATAACGATAGAGACCGCCTGAGCCAGTCCACGCATAAAGGTTAGAGTCGAAGTAGCTGTCGCGGTTTCCTGCTGAGGCACGTTCGCCTGGATGGCGATCAATGGTGGTTGGATGAGAATTCCGGACCCTAGTGCTCCGATGATCTGGTAAATCATAATCTTAGCAAGACTAGCCGAGGATTTAAGATCGATCAACAAGCCAAATCCGAGGGTCATAAGTACAGAACCAGCCCACAGAAGCGTGCTGTACCGACCGGTGCGATTTATCAAGAACCCACTGATAATCCCACCGAGGCCCTCTAGGGCAACAAAGGGAAGACATAGAAGGCTAGACTTCAAAGGTGACGCCATCTTTGCTGACTGAGAGTAGAGAGGGAGGTAGAACTCCGGGCCCATCATTGCCTGCAGAATGTTAGAGAATGCATAGTTGGAAATCTGGGAAATGTGGATGGTCCACTTACAAATGCATGGAGAAAGCCAATTGCGATAGTTGCCGCATTAGAACCGTTCTTGAAGACGCTTAACGGCATGACAGGATATGCGGCGAATTTCGCTTCCACGAGAAAGAAGGCTGTGGAGAGAGCGAGGCCGACGCATATCATAGAAATGACTTTTGGTGATTTCCAATCTGAAATCTGACGACTCACCACCGAAGTTGAAGCCGAGTAAGGTCATCAAGGTAACTGCCAGTAGTGCGAGGCTGCCGAGCCAGTCAACGGCTTTTAAGCCACGCCAGATTGGAGTTCTGGGGTTATGAACGTCCATAAAAAGCAATAATATCAAAAACACGAAGCCACTGATCGGGGTATTTGTGTACCTAAAGCATAGGTGTAAGCAATACTGCTAGTCAGGTGGAAAGGGGAGTTGTAGAGCCTCACCAGATCCACTTCCACGAGGCATACTCTGCGAACGCGCCACCAATAAGAGGGCCCACAGCCCCTGAGATTGCCCACACAACATCGCAAATCCCAAGATACAGAGATCGTCGCCTCATATCAAACATATCGCTGGTTATGATGTTGACAAGCAGCATGATTGCTCCCGCCCCGGCACCTTGAAGCGCGCGCCCGGAGATCAGCATGACCATGCTTGTCGACAAGGCACATATGAGGGCGCTGATCATGCACCGATCCATGTGTAGCCTGTCGAAGAGTGAAAATGATTTGCGATTGTTGGTAGGGCGGTCGTGATAATTGTTGTGTTAACGGCAGCCACGAAGAGTGCCACGTACAAAACAGAGACAAGAGCCACTGTACGAAATTGCTCTCTTGTTGTTTGACAATGTCCATCCTCCACAGTGAAAGTACTCCCTGGCATAGTGACAATTCAACATGAAGAGCTTAGATCAGAGCTTGCGTGAAGTTTGGCATATTGTTGATCTGCATCCTGACATATGGCCCAATCTTGACGATCTGGGCAAAGGCTTCGATCAGGCAACCAAGGTGTTTTAGGCACGATGGAGTGAGACGAGTGGAATGATCTCATATGTCTCTCCGAGCGCAGTCGAATACAGATTGAGTTCATGGACGACGCAAGACATAGTTGGAATTGTGCAACCTCCAATGCTATAGTGCCTCGTACGATGTATAACTGCTAGCTCTCCTCCTCAGTACCTACCTAGTTATTCCGTACATAGCTATCTAAAGGATAGGGTGAGGACAACATGTGTAAAGTGTACGGAGTACATAAATATTGAGTACTATTGCGGACCAAAGGCACTAATCCGCGTAAAGACTGGTGTAGAAAAATCAGTCTATCAAATTGAGTATTGAGGGTTCTGTCTTTTTGCAAATCTATGTACGCTATTTAGTTTGATATATAAAGTTACCAGCGTCTTCATTCAAAATGAGCGATTTTCCATGTCATTTGGCAATTTCCGAGTGTTTCGTATCGGAGAATCAAGTGAGTCTTTGGCGCCAATAAGTAGTACTCCCTACTCCGTACCAAGGTAGCATTGCAGCAGAGTGCCAAAGACATTGCCGCCTTATTATAGTTTAAGGCGGCCTCATTGAGCCCCAAAAGCTAGAAAGCGCATCTTGGCATATTTCTTGTGTTTGCTTTTATGTGCAACTGCGACCACGCTTCTCCTAGCAACGAACTGTTTAGATCGAGAAAGTATTGCTAAACACAACTATTGTATAGCATATGAGCCTCTGACAAGTGCTTGATTGGCCAGCGAGGTCATGTGCAAAGGCATTGCTTAGGCCGTGCAAATATGGCCGTTGATGACATGCATCCTGCTTTGATCATGAAACTATCCCCAAGATGATGCGAATTCTCGAAGCACAGGCACCTGCCCGACAGACCGCCACAGATACTATCCAGACACTGAGTAGTCGTCTCTCAAGTGCCACATTACTGGAGGATCGCCGGGCGGCCATTCTGGGTCTGCGAAGCTTTGCTAAAACATATCCTGCCTCTGTCGCGTCCGGAGCCCTTCGAGATCTTATTGCTGCCCTCCGCCGAGATGGGGAAGACTCGGACACAATCAAGGTGGTTTTGGAGACTATCCTGATGCTGTTTGAACCAGATGAAAATTCACCAGAGGCATCGGAGGAAATCACGCTGTGGTTGGCGGATGAGTTCACACAACGCCAGGACAACGTTACAGCGCTGCTAGACTTACTCGAATCCGGTGAATTCTACCTGCGGCTGTATGGACTCCAGATTCTGTCACACGTCTCGACGTTACGGGCCCAACGGACACAAGAAGCTGTATTTGCCGCACCTCTAGGTGTTTCGCGTATCACAGCTGTCTTGGACGACAGGCGAGAGGCAGTGCGGAACGAGGCGTTGATCCTTCTGGTTGCCCTGACACCAACCTCCGCCGAATTACAGAAAGTTGTGGCTTTCGAGAATGCCTTTGACCGGAACTTTGCGTTGGTGGAAGGCGATGGCGGCCTGACCGAGGGCTCTGCTATTGTCCAGGATTGCTTGTCCCTGTTCGCGAATCTTCTACGACTAAACACGTCAAATCAATCCTACTTCCGTGAAATTGGCGGCATTGTGAAGATCAGGAAACTACTGCTCGCCGCTGTGGAGCAGGAGGATAGCGTAGATGGAGTGTCGGAATGGATGAAGCCTCAACGAGATATAAATGTCTGGGGCTTACTTGGAGTGATTCAGCTTTTTCTCGCGGTGGGAGCTCAGGGTACCATGGTCAACCAACAAGCTTTCTGGCAAACGGGAGTACTCCAGATCGTGCTATGTATAGCTTTCCATCCTGGCTTCAACTCCAACGTTCGAGCCAAGTCTCTTCAAACCTGTGGAGATATCATTCGTGGGAATCAAGGCCTGCAAGAGCGTTTTGGTGATCTTCCAGTGCAGCTCAAACAGCCCGAAAAGCCAGCAACGAATGGTCATCCATCTCCAGCCGCGAATGAGAAACAGACTAAGCCAGCGAAAACCACCTATCGAGAACAAAACATCATCGAGTCGCTTCTTGAATTGGCTTTAGAGCCAGCACCACTTGCTTTATTTGACGTCCGCCTTGCGGCTCTATCTTGCATGCAAGCATTTGTAGAGGGTCATACAGGCATTCGAGCTCATGTTCTTCGAAGGGCTATCGAGGGACACAAAAGTGGTGACGATGCCATTCCGAATATGCTCACAGTCCTCCTGGAACCGCCTTCAACCCGGAGCAATGCGGACTCGTACCAACAATGGATGGCTGCTGTGCTTTTGTTGCATTTGGTCTATGATAACGCCGAGACCAAGGAACTCGCTTTGAAGGTCACTGAGGGCGATGCGGATAGCGGGGAAGAGGTTGTGACCTTCATTCAAAGCATAACCAGTAATGTGATTGCTGGTGTCCAACATGTCGAGGATGAGCGAGCCCTGCTTGGATATCTTATGCTACTCTCCGTCTGGCTTTTTGAGGACCCAGAAGCAGTCAACGACCTTCTTGGTGAGGGAAGCAATGTTCAAGGACTGATTGCTGCTGTCAAAATCGCGAACACTTCCATGCCGCTAGTAGCAGGTCTCGCAGCGTTTTTACTTGGCATCATCTATGAGTTCTCAACAAAAGACTCTCCTGTTCCCCGGACCACACTTCATTCCATCTTGACGAATAATATGGGCCGCGAAACCTATGTTGACCGACTGACTAAGTTACGGGAAAATCCTTTCGTTCGGGATTACGAAGTTCTCTTGCAAGGAGGCGGTGGAGGCCTTCCTGAGGTCTTTTTCGACAAAACATTTATCGATTTTCTCAAGGATAACTTCAGTCGATTTCTTCGTGCCATTGACCGCGACCCAAAGTTTGAAGTGTCCATCGTGAGCAATGGAGTCCAAAAGGGTGTGTCTCGGGACTTGGTAGACAGTCTTCGGGCTCAAGTGGAAGAGCAGAAGCACTCTTTGGAAGCAGCAAACACAGAATTGCTTCAAATCAAGCGGAAGCTTGAACAAGAAGAGTTGGATCATCGCCGGACCCGCGAATCAACGACCGTAGAACTCTCTCGCATCAAGCAAATCAATCAGAGTCTCCATGAAAACCACGAGGATGAAGTTGCCAAGTTACAGCAAGGGTTTAGGAGAGACAGGGATTCGTTAATAAAGAGCCACGAGGATGAATTACACCGACGACGCAACGAGCATCTCAGCACTTTCGAGAATGCTAAGAAGCAACACGACGCGGAAATTCAGCGATTCGAACAGCGTCTCAAACTCCTCGAACAGGAGACAGCACGAGATCGAGCAGCTTTGATACAGCAGCATAAGCAAGATCTTGACGAAGTGGAGCACAAGTCCTCAAACGCCCGAAAGAGGGAAGCTGATGAAATCTCGGATCTCAAGCGGACCATTCTTGAACTCGAGACGAGCCTCAAGAAGGCACAAAATGAACATGTTCAAGACCTTGAGACGGCGCATGAGGATTATAAGGGTAAGACGGAGGCCCTGGAAGCACGACTGAAGCGAGCGGAAAGTCGTGTCGATGACGCTGAAAGCGAGAACAAACGCTTGCAAGAAGACCTCGAGAAAGAAAAGTCAGGACGAAAAGATGTACAGACTGAGCTTGATGATCTCCTTGTCGTATTCGGAGACTTAGAGGCGAAGAGGTCTACGGATAAAGCGCGTCTAAAGGAACTCGGTGAAGAGGTGTCTGAAGACGAAGACGAGGGTGAAGGGGATGAGGATGAAGGCGACGAGGATGTTGACTAAACAAGCATTTGGTTCATATTGGCCACTCCAAAAAAGCATTGTGTGGAAAGCAATGGTCCTCAGTCCATTCTGCTGACCAAAAATTGATACCCTAAATGATACGGCGTACGAAAGAGAGGAAGAGAGAAATAAACTGTCCATGGACATTTATTTCACTCAGAGATAGTATTTACTACGGCGCTCGGAGTACCACTAGTTAGTATCACTGATTCCACGAGGCTGAGGTTCCAGCACACGTGCCCTTCTCCCTCCCGCCGCTTCTGTCTGGGGTCGTACCTGCCAAGATTTCATGCCGCCCCTCAGTGTCAATTATTTGCCCGACAAGACAATCTCGCTGGTTGACTCATTCTGACTGTTTGCCAGCATTTATATCTCGCACCCTCGACCTGTGCAGCACAGTCTGGTCATTCAAATTTCAAATATGGCGGTCGACTTTGCTGCTGAAGAGGCTGCAACTCTAAAACGCTGGCGAGAGATCGAAGCTTTTCAGACTCAGCTGCGCCTATCAAAGGGCAACAAGCCTTACACTTTCTACGATGGCCCTCCATTCGCGACAGGTCTCCCTCACTATGGCCACTTACTGGCTTCTACTATCAAAGACATCATCCCCAGATATTGGTCCATGAAGGGCTACTATGTGGAACGAAGATTTGGCTGGGACACCCACGGTCTACCTATCGAGTACGAGATCGACAAGAAGTTCAACATCTCAGGCCCTGCTGCTGTGAAAGAGATGGGAATTGCTAAGTACAACGCTGAGTGCAAGGCCATTGTTATGAGATTTGCGACCGAGTGGCGAGAGACCATTGACCGCCTCGGACGTTGGATCGATTTTGACAATGACTACAAGACCATGAACCCGACCTTCATGGAGTCGGTGTGGTGGGTCTTCAAGCAGCTGTTCGACCAAGGTCAGGTCTACCGCAGCTATCGAGTCATGCCATTCTCTACCGCTTTGAGCACTCCTCTCAGTCAACATGAGGCTCAATCAAACTACAAGGAAGCACAAGATCCAGCTGTTGTTATTGCCTTCCCACTGGTTGACGAGCCTGAGACCAGCCTCCTGGCGTGGACAACTACACCTTGGACTCTCCCTTCAAATATTGGCCTGGCAGTCAATGCTGAGTTCGAGTATATCAAGTTTCTGGATAAGGATTCTGGCAAGCAATTCATCATGCTAGAGAAGCTCTTGAAGACTTTGTACAAAGACCCGAAGAAAGCAAAATTCACCATCTTAGGGCGTATGAAGGGCAGTGATCTAAAAGACAAACGGTACATTCCTCCGTTCGACTATTTCTATGAGGATTATAAAGAACAAGCCTTCAAGGTCTTGAATGCTACCTATGTCACGGATGATGATGGTACTGGAGTTGTCCATCAGGCTCCTGCATTTGGTGAAGAAGATTTCCGCGTTGCTATGGAGGCCGGCACTATCAGTCATGACAGACTCCCTCCAAATCCCGTAGATGATACGGGTAGATTCACCAAAGAAGTCACAGACTTTGCCGGTCAACATGTCAAGGAAGCTGACAAACACATCATCAAACATTTGAAAGCCAGCGGGAGACTCATTCGAGACAGCCAAGTGAGCCATCAGTATCCTTTCTGTTGGCGTTCCGATACTCCACTTATCTATCGAGCGGTGTCCGGCTGGTTTGTCAACATTGCCGGTAATGACAAAGTTCCAAGTATCATCCCCTTGATGCTGGATGGAATCGCAAAATCTCACTGGGTACCTAACTTCGTCAAAGAGAAGCGATTTGCGGAGTGGATCAAGAATGCTCGAGATTGGAACATCTCACGCAATCGGTACTGGGGGACACCCATCCCTCTCTGGGCGAGTGAAGACTATTCCGAAGTCATTGCAATCGGAAGCATTGAAGAGCTGAAGCGACTCAGCGGCTATGAGGGTGAGATCACTGATCTGCATCGAGACGCTGTCGACGATATCACTATTCCGAGCCAAAAGGGGAATGGTGTTCTTCGAAGGGTTGAGGAAGTTTTTGACTGCTGGTTCGAATCTGGAAGCATGCCCTACGCCTCATCCCATTACCCGTTCGAGAACAAAGATTACTTCGAACAGACCTTCCCTGGTGATTTCATTGCTGAGGGTCTTGATCAGACCCGTGGTTGGTTCTACACCTTGGTCATCCTGGGCATTCACCTCAAGAAGGCTTTGCCTTTCAAAAACTGCGTAGTCAACGGCATAGTCTTGGCTGAAGATGGCAAGAAGATGTCAAAAAGGCTAAAGAACTATCCCGATCCCACCACCGTCATTGATAAATATGGAGCTGACGCCCTGCGTCTCTATATGATCAATTCCCCAGTGGTGCGAGCCGAACCTTTGAGATTCAAAGAAACAGGCGTCAAAGAAATCGTGTCCAAAGTCCTGTTGCCCTTGTGGAATAGCTACAAATTCTTCGAGGGCCAGGTTCAGCTGTTGAAGAAGGTCGAAGGGATCGACTACGTCTTCGACCCCAAAGCTGAAACAACCAACACGAATGTGATGGACAAATGGATCCTCGCAAGCACACAGTCTCTTCTCAAATACATCAACGAAGAGATGGCGGCGTACCGCCTCTATACTGTTGTACCTGGTCTACTCAATTTGATCGACGAAACGACCAACTGGTATATTCGATTCAACCGCAAGCGCCTCAAGGGTGAATTCGGAGTAGATGATACCCTTCATGCACTCAATGCCCTTTTCGATGTTTTATACACTCTCGTTCGAGCACTTGCCCCATTCACACCCTTCATTGCTGACCTCATCTACACAAAGCTTCTTATCCATATACCAAAATCCCTTCATGCCAAAGATGATCGGAGTGTTCACTTCCTTGCATTCCCAGAGGTTCGTGAGGAGCTTTTCGACCCAGTTGTAGAGAGAAGAGTCGGACGCATGCAGAAAGTCATTGAACTTGCCAGGCAATCCCGGGAACGAAGAACTGTAGGCTTGAAAACACCTTTGAAGACTCTTGTTGTCATCCACAAAGACCAACAGTATCTCGACGATGTCAAGTCCTTGGAAGGATACATTACAGAAGAACTCAACGTCCGGGATTTGATGCTATCCTCTGATGAGGAGAAGTACAATGTTCAGTACAGTGTTACTGCCGACTGGCCTGTCCTCGGGAAGAAGCTCAAGAAAGATGTGCAGAAAGTCAAGAAAGCTCTTCCTGATGTTACGAGCAACGATTGCAAGTGTTTCCTTGCGGACAAGAAAATATCAGTTGCTGGTATTGAATTGGTTGAGGGTGATCTTGTGGTCAAAAGAGCACTTAAACAAGACGAGAACTCTGAACATCAAGAAACCAACACCGACGATGATGTCCTGATTATCCTGGATGTCGCTATCCATCCCGAATTGGCACAGGAGGGCATTGCTCGTGAGATTATCAACCGTGTACAGCAACTACGCAAGAAGACCGGTCTCAAACCGACAGACGATGTGAAGATGGAGTATCGAGTGCAGGGGGATCCGGATGCCATCGAACTAGAAAAGGTGTTCGAGTCGCAGGGTGCTTTCATTGAGAAGGCTCTCAGAAGACCGCTAGACAAGCATATCGTCACTGAAGTTGAGGGACCCGTAGTGAACGGAGTGAGTGAGGACAAGATCATCGTAGAGGAGATACAGGAGATCCAGAAGGCGACGTTCTTGCTAAGACTTTTGAAGCTTTGAAAAGAGTTCCGAAAACGGGCACGATAAAGGAATGATGATGAATGATCTGTATGAGAGGAAGGGATTTTATGGCCCACACACGCTCTGTTTTAGGCTAGAAGTACAGCTAGATATAAACAAGTGATCGCTGTTTCCAAAACGGGGTTTAGATCTCACACAAGCCCAAAGCCGGTTTAAATCATGTGGTCTATGATTTCTTTGCATGTTTCTGTCCAAGAGAAAATCAATTAGCCAGCGTGACATAAACGGAAAGGAGAATGAGGAAACCGGTACGAATATGAGACAACGTCGGCGGAAAGTCATGAACGGCTATCATGAGCGCAACCTCTCCCCCCAAGATCCTAAAACACGCACAGAGAAGCAGAGAAAACAAAAGCAGGCAGGGGGTGAAGGGAAAAAACTTCAAAACTTACAAGATAGCAATCCTTCAGCCGCATGAACTCCTGCGCACACATGTCCTTGTGCGTCCCCTGGTAATCCGCCACAATGCATTTGCCGTATGCGCTTGCCTGTTTTTGGCACGGCTCAGATGATTAGCGTTGGGTTGGTCGCAGCATGTATGTGTGTGTGTGTGTGTGTGTGTGTGTGTGTGTGTGTGTGTGTGTG